>Ga0209212_1000046_pt1 | contig 253376 bp, 229 predicted proteins | sample RifGroC2_FD_183996 | JGI IMG/M metagenome (GOLD analysis project Ga0209212, IMG submission 183996) | Groundwater microbial communities from Rifle, Colorado, USA - Groundwater C2 (SPAdes) (version 2) | ecosystem: Environmental > Aquatic > Deep subsurface > Groundwater | place: Rifle, Colorado...
CCAAACATTTTACATGCTGTTGTATTTACGCTTATTATCCTGCCTTCCTCCGAAGTTATTATTATGCTGACAGGTAATTTATCAAATAAATCTTTATCTTTGTATGATTCTATTAGTGTTTTCATATTGTTGTGTAATAAAATGCTCTAAATCTATTAAAGATATTAATCGGGGCGAGAGGATTTGAACCTCCGACCACCTGAACCCCATTCAGGTGCGCTGCCAGGCTGCGCTACGCCCCGTAATTTGAATTATATATGATGAGGGTTGGGGATGCAACTGATGAGTGATAATATGAGTGATGATAAAATTTGACAAAGTCAATATTAGAGACAATATTATACCTGTATTAATTTGGAAAGGGGGGTGTATATGACAAGAAAGCCGGCAGTGGCAGGAAAATTTTATCCGATGTCTGCCGATGCAATTAATAAGCAGATAAAAGAATTTGAAGTTGAAGTCCAGCAAAAGGTAGATTGCCTTGGAATTGTATCACCTCATGCCGGCTATGTTTATTCAGGGGGAGTGGCAGGTGCAGTTTATTCCAATATAAATATTCCTGATGATGTGATTATTGTAGGTCCTAATCATACAGGACTCGGAGAGATGGTATCACTTATGGCTTCAGGGGAGTGGGAGATGCCAAATGGAAATGTTAAGATAAATGCCAATCTGGCAAACGATATTATATCCAGTTCCAGATATATAAAGGATGATGCCCTTGGACACCTCCATGAGCACTCTCTTGAGGTTCAGATACCCTTTATTCAGCATTTTAAGAAAAAATTTAATATTGTTCCTATAACTATTATGACTTTGGACTATGAACTATGTGAAGATATAGGTGCTGCATTATCGGCGGCTATAAAAAATTTTAATAAACCTGTTTTAATTGTTGCGAGTACAGATATGACCCACTACGAGTCTCATGAATCGGCAAATGTAAAAGATAAAAAGGCAATTGACCAGATATTAAGATTGGACCCAAAAGGACTTTTTGAGACTGTGGTTGATAAAAATATATCCATGTGTGGCATTGCCCCGGCAACAGCTATGCTTATTGCCTGTAATAGACTCGGTGCAAGGGAGGCAAGATTGGTTAAATATATGACATCAGGTGATGTAAGCGGAGATTATGAACAGGTAGTAGGTTATGCAGGAATGATTATAAAATGAATAATTTTTTTTAAAAATATTCTTGACAAAAACCAACGATGGTATTATAGTTTTCATGGAAAATAGAACAGGAGGTGGACTGATGAGAAAAAGTAATTTTAAATTATTTGCAATTTTTTGCGGGTTAGCATTAATTTTAATTCCACTGGTTGGTGTGGTGAGCTGTGCAAAGAAAAAACCACCAGTACCTGTTGTTGAAAAGACCACCAAAGATGAGGAGATGAGAAAGGCAGAGGAGGCGAGAAAGAGGGCAGAAGAAGAGGAGAGATTAAAGGCAGAAGATGAGGCAAGGGCAAAGGCTAAAGAAGAGGCAAAGAGAAAGGCAGAGGAGGCAAGATTAAAAGCAGAGGAAGAGGCGAAAAAGAAGGCAGAAGTTGAAGAGAAAGAGGCTGAAGAGGTTGCAAAGGCGGCAGAAGGGGCAAAGGCAGAAGAAGAAGCAAAGGCAGGTAAAGAGAAGACAAGCCATGAGGTGGTGAAGGGTGAATCTCTCTGGAAGATAGCCAAGCATGAGGATGTATATAAAAATCCTTTCATGTGGCCCATTATTTATAAAGAAAACCACGACAAGATAAAAGACCCTGATTTGATTTATCCAAAACAGGTATTTTCAATTCCAAGAGATTTTTCATCTGGAGATAAAGATAAAGCTGTCAGACATGCAAAAACAAGGGGAGAATGGTCACTGCATGACGGTCCTGAAAAATACTGGGAGGACGGTTACAAAAAGACAAAATAGATATTTACAAGGTAAAAGCCTCTGGTCAATTTTAAACCAGAGGCTTTTTTATTTTCTACTTAAGAAGAATTTTATTGAAAAGATGCCATAAATAAGAAACAGAAGCGAAATCATCCAATTAGTAAAACTGTTTGTAAAGACAGCCTTCGTAAATAAGTAGCATCCTGACAGAAAGAGAATAATTCCTATTGTAAGAGTTATAAAGCCGTTTACACCTTTTGCCTTTCTTTTTGACAGGGCTTTCCTCCATTTTCTCTGGGCAAAATAAAGCTCAATCCATGAGATGAAATTTAATTTTTTGTTCAATGGGGCATTGCAGAACATACAATGCCTGTCTCCAACCTTATTTGGAAAACTGCATTTCCAGCATAATAAGATCTTTTTATCAATGCCTGTCTGGTTTTCTATATTTTCATTCATAAGATATTTGCAGCCTCTTTAATTAATTCGGGAGTAACCTTTCTCTTGCTGCTTATAGAGTATCTATTTATTTTTTTTATAATTGCACTCAGCCCTTCTATATCACGGTTGAAATGATTGAGTATATAATCTGCCGATGTGTCAGATATTATCAGATTTTCATCCAATGCCATCTTTTTTAATATGCTTTTCTTAATTGTTCCATGATTTGATTTTATTGCTGCAATCATCCCCGATAAAAGGCGTGATTTCAGATAACTATTTAATCCTGTCATCTGGTCAGGTGAGATTCTGCCGGCTACAATAATCCTTCTTCCTTTTGATACCAATTCATTGTAGATATGAAATACCTGTTCCTGCACTATCTCAATATTATTAATGAGGTGTATATCATCTATCATCAGTATATCAACCTTTTTATATTCTCTTGATATTGCAATAATTTCCTCATAGGAGAGAGTATTGTCATATCGTTCAAGTATGTCAGATGAAGAAACATAAAGCTGGTTCAATGAGGGAAAGGATTGATTAATATAATTTCCTATTGCATTCAGGAGATGGGTCTTGCCTGTCCCTGATTCTCCGCAAATGAATATTGGATTTATTCCTTCAAGAGGAGTCTGGCTGACAGTTAGTGATGCCTTGCAGGCTATTTCATTTTCCTCGCAGACAACAAAATTATTGAATGAATATTTCGGTGTTGTGTGAAAGTCAAAGATTAGCTGAGAATATTTTGATAAATTTTGAAATTTCATATCAAAAAAACTAAAATATTTAATTACGATTCGTTGATTTTACAAGGGGTTATTGCCCCAAAATAGATGCTTACTTTCATTTTAATGTGGATAACTGTTTTGTGAAATCAGCACAATGGAGTGTTAACCCATTAAAAAACATAGCCATGATGTAACATATTGAAATATAAGGCAATGCTAATCTGCTTAAAAATTAATCAATTTATCTGAAGCCCTGATTTTTAGGGCAACAATGGAATATTTGTTCAAGTTTTCCACAGGTTATTAACAAATCTTATTAAAATGATATGAGCAAAGATTATATGGATTCAAATAAGAAGTTTTATAATCAATCACTCTTAAAGAGATTATATGAAAAAGAGCAGCATTGTCAAGAAAAGTAAGGGATTTTTTCTTGACAATGCTTATCTTTAAAAACTATTATATTTAAGAGAGTGAAAAATAAAAACATTGGATGACAAAAAAATGATTGAAGAATTAAAAGGGAGTATGTGAAATGTCTGATAAAAAAAACAAAAATCAAAAATCAAAGGTTAACACTAAAGAAGTCCTCGTATTTTTTCTTTTGTCTCTGAGTTTATTATCTGTTTATCATATCAATGCCTCTGCTGAAGAGAGGCATCATGGCCACTCGCCGTTTAAATCAATAGACGAATATATACAAAGAATGGAAAGCCCTGATAGGGTTGAGTGGCAGAAGCCTGAAAAGGTTGTTGACTATCTTTCAATTAATAAGGGTGATACAGTTGCGGATATAGGGGCAGGGTCAGGTTACTTTACTGTTCTATTTTCAAGAAGGGTTGGCGATAACGGGAAGGTTTATGCAGTAGATATTGAAAAAGGTATGATAGAATACATTGAAAAGAGAGCACAGAAGGAGGGGCTAAATAATATGAATTATGTTTTGGCAAAACCTGACGACCCCCTTTTACCAAAATCTTCTGTTGACCTGATTTTTATATGCGATACATATCACCATATTGAAAAGAGAGGTAATTATTTAAAAATCTTAAAAGATGTTTTGAAAAAAGACGGAAGACTTGTTATAGTGGATTTTCATACAGTAAAAACTCCGGTGGGTCCTCCGTTGGGTATGAGGATACCGAAGGAAAAGACAGTAAAAGAGATTTTAAGTGCAGGTTTTAAGGCTGAGGCTGAGTATTTTTTCCTGCCTTATCAATATTTTCTTGTATTTTCAAACTGAAGGAGGGAAAGTCTATGGATGAAAAAAATAATGCCGTTAAAGATGATGAAGTAATTGAAGGGGATGTATTAAAATCGTATAAGAACAAGGATACGAGGAGTAATAAAGAGGTATTGAAGGAGAGATTTTACCATGGCTCTAAAAAAACAAAGCATCAGGTGCCGAAGAAAAAGAGTTAAGGAGTGAAAGAGTTATAGAGTTAGGGAGTTAAATTCTTCAACTCCTTAACTCCTTTACTCCTAAACTCCCTAACTTTAAAAGGGGGTTAAATGAAAAAGAAGGATATTCAGTATCTTAAGGGAGACAAGTTAAAGCATTTTGTAAAGGTGAATGACCCGTATATGCCCAGAGGCAGTAAGCATGAGATGTCAATCTGCAAAGGATGTCATGCAATATACAAGGGGAAAAAGTGGTTTCTTGAAGAGGATTTATATAAAAGTAATGTCAAGAAAAAGACTGCAAATATAGTTATATGTCCTGCATGTTTAAAAATCAGAGATAATTTTCCGGGTGGAGTTGTTACTTTAGCAGGTGATTTTTTAAAGAACCATGAAGATGAGATTTTAAATCTTGTCAGGAATGAAGGCGACAGAAGCCTCAGGGATAATCCATTAGAGAGGATTATGAGTATTAATAAAATTAAGGAAAGGATAGAAATTCAGACAACGAATGAAAAACTTGCTCAGAAAATTGGAAAGTCTGTTTACAAGGCATATTCCGGAGAACTGGAATATAAATGGTCAGAGGATAATAAATTTGCAAGAGTGAACTGGAATAGATAAAAATAGGGGTTATCGGGTAGTAACTAATCGCTAAACGCTAAATAATGGAAAAGGTAAAGAGACCAATAAGAATTACTGATACGACATTGAGGGATGCACATCAATCCCTATGGGCAACGAGGATGCATATTGAGGATATACTTCCCATTGCAGAGAAGATTGATGAAGTGGGGTATAACTCTATAGAGGTCTGGGGCGGTGCTACATTTGATGTTGCTCTAAGATATCTTAACGAAGACCCTTGGGAGAGGTTGTATAAGATTAAGGATAAGATAAGAAAGACTCCACTCCAGATGCTCTTAAGGGGGCAGAATATTGTAGGTTATAAGAATTACCCCGATGACCTGTTGGAAGCATTTATAGGAAAGGCTGTTAAGGGTGGTATAAATATTTTCCGTGTATTTGATGCCCTGAATGATGTGAGGAATATTGAAAAGGCAATAAAGTTTATAAAGAAAGAGGGTGCCCATGCGCAGGGAACTGTGTGCTATACCCGCAGCCCGGTTCATACAATAGATATGTATATAGAATGCGCAAAGAGACAGATTGATATGGGTATAGACAGCCTTAATACGAAAGATATGGCTGGAATCCTTACCCCTTATGTAGCCTATGAGTTAGTCTCTGCATTAAAGAGTGAGATTAAAATACCTTTGCAGATTCATTGTCACAGTAGCAGTGGAATGGCAGTTGGAACATATCTGAAGGCGATTGAAGGTGGTGTAGATATAATAGATTGTGCAGCAGCACCTCTTGCACTTCATACATCACAGCCTCCAGTAGAGACCTTTATTGCAATACTCCGAAATACTGAATATGCTACAGGCTTAAAAATGGAGGCAGTCCATCTAATATCAGAATATTTCGAGAAGGTAGCAGCAAAGAGGTCGCCCAGGAGAAAATGGCAGACCCTTATAGATGTCTCTGTCATAGAGCATCAGATACCCGGAGGGATGGCATCTAATCTGATAGTTCAATTGGAACAGCAGAATGCACTGGATAAATTTGAAAATGTACTTTTAGAGATTCCAAGGGTAAGGGAGGAGCTTGGATGGCCCCCTCTTGTAACGCCCACAAGCCAGATTGTAGGGACACAGGCAGTTATGAATATCATTACAGGAAAAAGATATAAAGTTGTCCCCAATGAGGTGAAAAACTATGTAAGGGGATACTATGGAAGGTCGCCAGCACCTATAAAAGATGAAATAAAGAAAATGATAATAGGTGATGAGGAACCGATAAAGTGCAGGCCTGCTGATTTGCTTAAGCCTGTAATGGATAAGTGCAGGAAGGAGTTAAAGGAGAGCGGCTTAATGAAGAAGGAGGAGGATGTTATAACATACGCACTCTTTCCTGAGGCCTCTATGGAATTTTTTAGAAAGAGGGATAAAGCAAAAGCCAGAAGCCAGAAGCCAGAAGCCAGAAGTCAGAAGGAGGATAAATATAGAGAACTATCCTCTATTTTCAAAATTGTAACTTCAAGCAGTGTCTCTGAATTTGAATGGGAAAGGGAGGGGAGGAAGATAAAAATAAGGCAGAATCCTGATAATAAAAATATTGTCAATAATACAGCTCTGAAACCTGAAGCTGTCAATATTAAAGATGAAAAAGAAAATAAGAAGACAGAAGGAGATTATTCAGAGATACTCTCTCCGATGGTCGGGATATTTAGTATAAAATTGTCTGCCGAGTCAACGCCATTTGTTGAAAAGGGAGTGACGGTTGAAAAGAATCAGACCATGGGTATTATAGAGGCAATGAAGATAAAGAATGAAATTAAGGCTGATAAAAAATGCAGGATGATAGATATATTTGTTAATGATAAAGACCCTGTAGAATACGGACAGCCACTCTTCCTTGTAGAATCCCTGTAAAGACAGTGATAAGTGAACAGTGGGTAGTGATTAGTATTTGCTGACCACTGACTGCTGACCGCTGACCACTGATTATGCACAATGTAAAAAAAGTAACAGATTTAATTGGGGATGATGGAAAGCAGTATATTAAAGAGCATATTACCGAACTCCATCCTGCCGATATTGCAGATATCATAGAGACCCTTGATGAAGAAAAGAAAAAGGAATTATTTAATCTCCTCCATACTGAAATTGCATCCAAAGTAATAGTTGAAGTAAATGAGCATTCAAGAGACCAGATCCTTGAAGATATAAATAAAGAGAAGCTTACAGATATTGTAGAGGAGATGAGCTCTGATGATGCAGCAGACCTTATAGCAGACCTGCCTAAGGAAGAAGCCAAAGATATCCTTGAAAAACTCCACTGGGAGGATTCTACAGAGGTTCAGAAACTTTTAAAATATCCTGAGGATACTGCAGGCGGTATCATGCAGACAGAACTTCTGTCTGTCCGCGAGGAGATGCTTGTAGAGGATGCAATAATCCAGCTTATGGCATTATCAGAAAATATTGGGGATGTCCCTAATGTATTTGTAGTAGACAAGAACAGGAGATTGGTCGGGATTCTGCCTGTGAGGAAATTATTGATTGTAAAACATGAAATGCCTATCTCTGGCATAATAGACAGGAATGTCATCTCTGTGAATGTGAACGAGGATCAGGAAGAAGTGGCAAATATATTTAAAAAGTATGATTTGATATCTCTGGCTGTAGTGGATGATGACAGCAGACTAGTCGGCAGGATACAGATAGATGATATTGTGGATGTCCTTGTTGAAGAGGCATCTGAGGATATGCTGCATATGGCAGGCATATATCAGGATGAAAAGATTATGGACCCTCCATTAAAATCTGTAAGAATGAGACTGCCGTGGCTTGTAATAAATCTGGCAACTGCGACCCTTGCGGCATCTGTTGTAGGGTTATTTCAGGATACGCTTCAGGCTATGGTGATATTGGCAATGTTCATGCCTATTGTAGCTGGCATGGGAGGCAACGCAGGGACTCAGGCTCTGACTGTGACTATAAGAGGTATTGCACTTGGCGAGCTCTCTTTTAATAATGCAAAAAGGGCGGTTCTAAATGGGATAACGATAGGGGTGCTTAACGGTGTCGTTACAGGGGTAATAATGGCATTGATTGCATATTACTGGAAGGGAAACTATATGCTGGGGATAGTATTAGGTCTTGCCATGATGGTAAATCTATTCATTGCAAACTTTTTTGGAATAATCATTCCTCTCGTTTTAAAATGGCTTAAAATAGACCCCGCTGTCGCTTCATCAATATTTCTTACAGCCCTGACAGATTGTATCGGCTTCTTTTCCTTCTTAGGTCTCGCCACATTATTCATAAAATACCTTGTTTAAATCTTATCCATTAAATTTAGTTTGCGGAGGGCGGGGGCTTTTTTTGCCGTAAATACAGCGATGAATAGTGTCATGCCGCCGCCGAATACTACGGAGGGAATAATGCCCATAAGCCTCGCCGCTAATCCGGATTCAAAAGAACCAAGTTCGTTTGATGAGCCTATAAAAATGCTGTTGATAGCTGCTACCCGTCCCCTCATCTCGTCGGGTGTAAATAATTGAACAATAGTATTTCTTATAACAACGCTCACATTGTCAAACATCCCGCTTAGTATCAGCAGTCCCATAGAAAGATAAAAGTTTTTTGAGAATGCAAAGAGTATAATACATACTCCAAATCCAGCTATGCTGATTAATAATTTTCGTCCGGCATTTTTTAACGGCGGGAAATGGGCCTGAGCTAATGACATCATTACAGCGCCTATGAATGGAGAGGCCCTTAATAGTCCTAACCCCTGCGGGCCTGCAAACAGTATCTCTGCGGCGAAAATCGGAAGGAGCGCCACGACTCCTCCGAAAAGGACTGCGAACATATCGAGAGCCATAGCTCCCCAGAGAACTTGATTGTTAAACACAAAGAGCAATCCTGTTTTAAGGCTTTCTTTAAGAGTCTCATTATATTGTTTTTCCGCTACGCGCCTGCTTTTTATCTGTGCATATAGAGCCAATCCTATTAAAATGAAGACTGCTACTGCGGCATAAGCAGTACCGCCTCCGAAATAACCATATCCAATTCCTCCTATGGCAGGACCGCTTACCGCTGCAATATGCCATGCAAAGCTGTTCCATGTAGCTGAATTTGCATAGAGGTTACGAGGAACAATCTGGGCTGTTAAACCCATTATGGCAGGGTAAAGGAAGGCGCGGGATATTCCAGTAAAAAATATAACGCTGTAAATAGGCAACGTGCCGAATAGTGTAATAAGGTCGGAAAGATATGTTGCTAACAAAAACAGCATAAATGCTGCTCCTAAATATGTGAAAACCGAAAACAGTATAATCTTCCTTCTGTCGAACAAATCGGCTATATGCCCTCCGAACAATGCAATTCCAAAGAAGGGAATAATCTCCGCCAGGCCGATTAATCCGAGAGAAAGAGGGTCTTTCGTAATCTCATATACCTGCCATCCGACAATTACGGACTGCATCTGAATCCCAAGCGTTACGAAAAATCTGGCTGAAATAAATAATACAAATTCTCTGATTTTCAAAACGGCATAAGCATCGCCGTTTGTTTTTTTGATTAAAGACATATTTTTAATATATCCGATTTGATTTACAACTGGAAGAAATTAGATCTATGCAAGAATAATATTCGGTGTATTCATGATGGGCGGTACAGGATTTGAACCTGTGACTTCTACCGTGTGAGGATAGCACTCTACCGCTGAGTTAACCGCCCATGTAAAAACAGTGATTAGTGACCAGTGGTTAGTGAGTAATATCAGTTTCTGATCACTCATCACTATTCACTGTCTTTTTGGTGGAGCAGAGCGGGATCGAACCGCCGACCTTCTCGTTGCGAACGAGACGCTCTCCCAACTGAGCTACTGCCCCCTTCAATTTTTAATTATCAATTATCAATTATCAATTGTCAATTTGTTTTTCCCCCGTATCTATACCATATCCTGCATGTCCCATCCATAGAGACCATGCAGGGGCCGAAGGGGTTTTCAGGGTTGCAGACCTTTTTTGCGAAGAGGGGACAATCGGGCGGGTATATTTTCCCTATCATAATCAAGTGGCAGGAGCAGTGAGGATGGATATCAAAGAAATCTTTATCCCCCTTTTCTATATCAAATATTTTATTTGCGTCCCACCTTGAGTATTTATCCCTTAATTTAAGCCCTGACCTTGGAATCCTTCCTATCCCTCTCCAGTATGAAGACACCTCTTCAAAGACATCGCCCATTATTTTTATAGCTTTTGGATTGCCGTCTTCCTTAACTGCCCTTGTATATTTGTTTGTGAGTGATGTCTTCCCTTCCTTTATCTGTTCTACTATGCTTAACACAGCCGATAATATATCCAGAGGCTCAAAGCCGGCAGATACTGTAGGCATCAGATATGCTTCTGGGAATATCTCAAATGGCTTCATACCGATAACTGTAGTTACATGACCCGGGAGGAGAAATCCGTCAATTTGTATATCTCCTATTCCAAGCAGGAGTTCCATTGAAGGGGGTATCAGTCGGTGAGATGATAATATGGATAGATTATCAGGTGGATTATTATATATAAGCGATGCAACACCTGCTGCAGTTGTTTCAAACCCGACAGAGAAAAATACAATCTTTTTGTCAGGATTCTTTTCTGCAATTTTTAAAGCATCAAATGGACTATAAATAATCCTTACATCTGCCCCTCTTGATTTTGCTGTCTGCAGAGAATCGTTTTCATTGTTTTTGCTGTTGTTTTTTGCAGGAACCCTTATCATATCCCCAAATGTTGCAAGAATGACATTGTCCATTAAAGAAATTTCTATTGCCGTATTTATGTCAGATGCCGGACAGACACATACCGGACAGCCGGGGCCTGCAACAAGCTCAATATTTTCAGGGAGAAGAGACCTTAAACCAAATCTGCCGATAAAGTTTTCGTGAGTTCCGCACACATGCATTATTTTAATCTTGCGGGAAGGGGCAGTTTTTGAGATAAGAAGGGTAATCTTTCTTACTAATTCAGAATCCCTGTAATCATCAATTTTCATGACTACACTTGTTTAGGGATATTAACAGCAGAAGAAATCTGGGGGCTGGGGTTTTTATCATTGTCATAGGTTGGGGTTACAATTCCTCCTGACATTATGAGTTTAATACCATCCTCTATACTCATATTGAGGGAGATGATGTCTTCCCTTGGAACCATGAGAAAAAAACCTGTTGTAGGATTTGGGACTGTTGGTACAAAAACATTTATAACATCTTCCTTTGTAACATGCTGAACCTCACCCTGTGCCTCACTCGTTATGAATCCTATTGAGTATATTCCGTTTTTTGGAAACTGAAGCAGCACAACACGGCTGAATGCCGCCTTCTTAGCTGTAGCAATAGTATGGATGACCTGTTTTGCACCTGAATAGATGGATTTTACCATTGGTATGTTATCCAAAAATATTTCAAATCTTTCAAGGAGTTTCCGTCCAATAACATTTGTACTTGCCAGTCCTACTGCAAAAATTATCAGAAAGGTCAGTATAAATCCAATTCCTGGTATGATGAAATTGAGTCCCATTGTAGAGAGAAGGTTGTTTACAGTGGGGCCTAAAAGGCTGTCAATCATCCTGAAAAGGACCCTTATGAAGAAAAAAGTAATCATTAAGGGGAGTGTTACAAGCAGCCCTGTAATAAATATGTTTCTTATTTTATGTTTTAGTGTCTTAACCATTTTGCTTCCTCTTTATTTCATTTTCTTGCTGATTTTAATCATGTTTTTTTAAAATATACCACATTTAATATATTGGTAAAAGGGGAAAAATCGTTAGGTTTTAAATGACAGGGGATATTTTTTATGGTATTTTTATAGTAAGAATTTGGATATAGCCTATGGGTGATAATAATATAGACCGCAGAGAATTTTTAAAAAGGGTAACAAATGCTGGAATTGCCATTGGGGCAGTAACAGGCGGGGCATTCCTTTTACACAACAAAGATGAAGTTATTTCGGCAGGTGAATCTATTGTCAAGGTGAAAGATTTTCGTATAACAGGAGATACGCTGCCGCAGATGACTATAGCAAAAGGAGATTCTCCTGCAAAGATTGTGAAGGCTGCCGTTGAAGGGATGGGAGGGATGAAGAGGTTTGTTTCAAGGGGTGATGTTGTAGTGATAAAGCCGAATATAGGATGGGACAGGTCTCCTGAGCAGGCTGCAAATACAAACCCGGAGGTTGTAGCTGAAACTGTCAGGCTATGCTATGATGCAGGGGCAAAAAAGGTGATTGTAACTGACATGTCATGCAATGACCCGCGCAGGTGTTTTTTCAGGAGTGGTATTGGAAAAAGTGCAAAGGATGCAGGCGCCGATGTCCAGCTTCCCAAGGATTATAAATTCCGCAAGATAGCAATAAAGGGTGAAGTATTAAAGGTCTGGCCTGTATATACTGTCATACTTGAGGCGGACAAGGTTATCAATATACCAATTGCTAAACATCATAATCATTCTACACTGACCCTTGGAATGAAGAATTGGTATGGACTTTTAGGCGGGAGGAGGAGGGATTTGCATCAGAATATTCACATGAGTATTGCAGATTTAGCTGGATTCATCCGCCCGACACTCACAATTATTGATGCCTACAGGATACTTATTAAAAACGGACCTCAGGGCGGGAGTATTAGAGATGTAAAGATGATGAATACTGTGGCAGTTTCTATAGACCCTGTGGCGGTTGATGCATTTGCAACAACACTCTTTGATAGAAAGCCAGAAGAGATTGGATATATTGTTGAGGCACATAAAAGGGGTCTTGGAAGCATAAATTACACAGAACTTCAGCCCTTGATAATATCCGCATGAACAAAAACCTGAACACAAATGACACGAATGGACGAATTACACAAACAACTAATAAAAGAATTTATTTAGCTTTTATTCGTGACATTCGTATATTAGTGAAATTCGTGTTCCAGTATTTTATAATTTCCTATACATGAATAAAAAAAATCTCCTTGTCTATCTCAGGCGAATCTCACAGATATTTTTTATTCTCCTCTTCTTTTACCTCCTTTTTCAGACTGAATACAGGGGAGAATTTACAAAGGACATTACAAATCCGATAAGAATAGATTTACCTGTAAAATTCTTTTTTGAGATTGATCCTCTGACTGCAATATCAACAGTAATCTCCACCCATTCCCTCTATAAAGATTTAATCCTGGCTGTAGTATTAATATCGGCAACAATATTGTTTGGAAGGTTTTTCTGCGGATGGATATGCCCTATGGGGACACTGCATCAGGTCTTTAGTACAGTCAGTCCTTCCAGAAAGGGCATCAAAAGAATTGAATCCAATAAGGGGCATCCAAATCAGATAGTAAAATATTACATACTGATACTCTTTTTGGCCGCAGCAGTTTTTACATCCCTTCAGGTTGGGCTTCTTGACCCAATCACATTTCTCTACCGTTCAGTTACTACAGCCATTCTGCCGGGATTAAATCTCTCTTTCTCTTTTCTAATTGATAAACTTAATTCATTTGACAATCCCTATGTTCAGAAAATAGTGGATGGTATATATTCATTTACGCATGATTATATTTTGAGTTTCATACAGATAAATTTTCATTTTGCATGGATTATCGGGATACTGTTTTTAATAGCACTTCTTTTAAATAGAAAAGAGACAAGGTTCTGGTGCAGATATATATGCCCGACAGGTGCATTGCTGGGACTATTTTCAAAATTCAGTCTCTTTGGAATGGAGAAGGCACATGATAAATGCACTGACTGTAATAAATGTCTTTTAGACTGTCAGGGTGCAGATTCACCACAGGGCAGGGTGGATTGGAAATCCCATGAATGTATTATGTGCTTCAACTGTGAAAGGGTATGTCCTGAGGATGTAATAAAATTTAAGTTTTTTCCAAGCAGAACATCTACATCAATGGAACCAAATTTTAAAAGAAGGTGGGTTACCTTAAGCGGTTTTGCAGGATTATTCATTCCGTTTTTTTCAAGGGGCTCTGCTGAATTTAAAATCAATTTCAATCCAAAACTCATAAGGCCGCCGGGTGCATTGGAGGAGGCAGAATTTCTTGCAAGATGTATCAGGTGTGCGGAATGTATGAAGGTCTGCCCTACAAATGCACTCCATCCAACCCTTTTGGAGGCAGGTATTGAAGGGATATGGAGCCCTATACTAATTCCGAGGATAGGATACTGTGAGCATACATGTATCCTCTGCTCAACAGTCTGTCCTACAGGTGCAATCCGCTCAATTACAGAAGAAGAAAAGGTTGGTTCTGAAAAGGTAAAACCTATAAAAATAGGGACTGCCTTCTATGACAGGGGGAGATGCCTCCCGTGGGCGATGGCAATACCATGCATAGTTTGTGAGGAGCATTGTCCTACAACGCCTAAGGCTATATGGCTTGAAGAAACAGATGTCCCCGCCCCAAATGGGAAAATTGTAAGGGTCAAGCGTCCTTATATAAATCCGGAGGTTTGTATCGGCTGTGGTATATGCGAGAAGGTCTGTCCTGTTCAGGATAAACCTGCTGTCTATGTGACAAGCATAGGCGAGAGCCGTTCAATGGAAAATCAGGTTCTTCTGGATAGCAGTAGATACAAATAATAATGTGTTTGACAATTATATTCTTTAGGATATAGACTTTAGGGGAAAAATCACAACGGAAATAATGAAGAGGAGGGCATATTATGAAAGGTAATGAGAAGGTAGTTAAATCGCTTAATGCAGCATTATCAATGGAGCTTGGTGCAGTATTGCAGTATCTTCATCATCACTGGACAGGGGAAGGGATTGAGAGCCAGACAATACTTCCGATTTTTAAACAGATAGCACTGGATGAGATGAGACATGCAGGCCTGATAGCTGAGAGGATAAACTTTCTTGAAGGAGACCCTACACTCTCTCCATCTAAAATAAGAAAATATGGCGACTTAATACAAATGATGAAGGATGACCTTTCAGGGGAATATGATGCAATAAATTATTATAAGAAAGTAATAAAACTCTGTGGTGAGGTTGGCGATTCTACGACAAGGCTGATGATGGAGCAGATACTCTCAGATGAGGAGCATCACGCAGATATATGGGAGACGACACTTGCCAAAAACAAAGGAACAAAACCCTGATTTACCGCAAAGACGCAGATCTTTAATCATCCTTTAATAAATAAAAGTTTAAAATCTAATTATGAAAATCAAGGTCTGGGATTTACCTACACGCATTTTCCACTGGCTGCTTGTGCTGGCTTATGTAGGGGCATATTTTACATCAGAGAGCGAGTGGTTTCTTGAATACCATGCCGCGGCAGGGTATATCGCATTCGGTCTTATAGTATTCAGGATACTGTGGGGGTTCACAGGGAACAGATATGCAAGATTCTCAGACTTTATCAGAGGATGGGGTGAGGTTAGGTCATATATTTTAAGGATGGTCAGATTAGATATACCGAGATTCCTCGGACATAATCCTGCTGTCGGCTGGGTAGTATTATTCATGCTCCTGATAACCGCTGTAATATCATTGACAGGGGTAGTTGTTTACGGTGGAGAAGAGGGGAGGGGGATAGCGGCAGGTTTCTTTTCGTTTAAGACTGCTCTCATTGTAAGGGTTATACATCTGATTTTAGCGGATATTGCAGTTGTAATTATAGTTACACATATAAGTGCTGCATTGATTCATCAGTTCATACTTAAGGAAAACATTATCTACTCAATGGTTACTGGCTATAAGGAAGATATGGAGTCATGGAGTGAGAGGGTCTCTCATATGAAGCCCGGCGAGGGTCTTACAGCGGCAAGGCTTATTGTTGGGATATTTGTTGCAATACTTGGAGGATTGGGGCTTGTTTTTCTGCACCCTGAAGAGGAAACTGACTTTTCAAAGGAAAAGATGCAGGTTATGGATGACAAAGGGTTTGTGGTGGAATTGAAGCATAATAAGAAGTGGGTAGAGGAGTGTGCAAAGTCATGTCATATAGGTTTTCATCCGAATCTCCTCCCTGTCTCATCATGGGAGAAGCTCATGTCAGGGCTTGGTGACCATTTTGGCGAGGATGTAAGCCTCAGTGAGAATGTTAATAAAGAGATACTTGATTATCTTGTCTCGGCTTCAGCAGAGCATTCAGTCTCTGAAGCCTCTAAAAAGCTTATGTATTCAATTAAAGAGGGTGATGCCCCAATAAAGATTACTGATATACCATACTGGAAGAAAAAACATTCTGATATATCTGACGAGGTTTATAAGAGAAAATCTATAATTAGTAAGAGCAACTGTATTGCCTGTCACCCCGGTTCTCATATCGGCTCATTTGAGGACAGGGATATTTATATACCTAAAAAATAAAAAGATATAAAAATGCCAATTATCAAGCACCAAAAATCAAATAAATTTCAATCATCAAATACCAAATATGGATTATTTGAGATTTAGGTTATTTGGATATTATTTGAAATTTGGAATTTGGGATTTGAAATTGTTTTATAAGGAAGGAGGTTTGGTATGGGACAGAAGATATATTTTGTATTGGCATTGGCTTTTGTTGTATTGCTTCTTAGTAGTATTGCAGATGCAGGTAATTTAAATGCTCAGATGCAGTCTCTTATGGATAAATACATGAAAGACTCAGGTGTGAAGTCATTCAGTGCAGAGGAGGGGAAAAAGCTCTACTTTTTAAAGAGGATGCACTCTGAAAAGAAAGAGGAAATTTCCTGCATATCCTGCCACATGGATGACCCTGCAAAAGAGGGGAGGACTCTTGTGGGAAAACCAATAGACCCGCTGTCTCCAGCAGTAAATAAGGAAAGATTTACTGACCCTGATAAAGTTGAAAAGTGGTTTAAGAGAAACTGCACGGGGGTGTTTGAGAGGGAATGCACGCCAAAAGAGAAGGGTGATTTTGTCACCCATATGATGTTGTTGCAATAATTTCAATAAATGGAGGAGATATGAAGTTCAAAAATATTAAGAAAACATTTTTAGCTGTATTTGTATTGATATTGGGTTTGACCATCAGCACATTTGTCTTTGCAGATGAGGATGAGGAAGGTGACGGGCATGAGAGACACGAGAGAGGAGGAAGGAATGAAGGGGAGGGGAGGGCTATAATTCCTGAGAATACTGCATATAAGAATGAATGCTCATCATGCCATTTTTTATATCCGCCAGAATTCCTTCCAAAACGGTCATGGGAGGTGTTGATGAAGGGTTCAGACAAACACTTTTGGGAGAATCTTGCCCTTGATGAAAAGACAAGTAATGAGATACTCTCATATCTCATAGAAAATTCGGCTGAGAGGGGAAGGTCAGAATGGGCAGGAAAGATTTTGAAAAGTATAGGCTCTGCCACGCCGCTCAAGATTACTGAAACCCCTTATATATTAAAGGAGCATAGAAAGATAAAAACTGATGTATTTAAGAGAAAGTCAATAGGGAGCTTTTCAAACTGCGGTGCATGTCATACGAAGGGGGCGGAAGGGGATTTTGAGGAGGACTCAATCTCAATACCAAAACAGTAAAGAGGACAAGCTGGAAATTATAAAATTTTAACCACTACTTATCCAGCACTTCTCTAACCTTCTTTAAAAATTCAGTTGGTGCAAATGGCTTTGAGATGAAATTAAGCCCCTTCTCAAGTATTCCCTTCTTGTGTATAACCTCCTCATTATATCCGCTTACAAAGAGGGCTTTGATGTCAGGTTTTGTCTTCATTATCTCATTATAGACATCCTTTCCATTCTTCTTGGGCATGATTACATCAAGTATATAGAGCTGTATCCTATCTCTATTTTCATTGAATTTCTTAATGGCATCCTCCCCATCAATAGCCTCTATAACTTTATATCCATAGCCTGTGAGAAGGAATTTTGCAGGCTCCCTCACCGTTACCTCATCCTCTGCAATGAGTATTGTCTCACTTCCTCCCTTTGGGGGGATTATCTCCTTCTTTCTTGCAACCTCAATCTCTGACTCTATAATTGGCAGATAGATTTTAAAACTTGTCCCACTCCCAGCCTCACTATAGACATTGATATAACCATCATGTGCCTTTATTATTCCATAGACAATGGAGAGCCCAAGCCCAGTCCCTTTTCCAACCCCCTTTGTTGTGAAGAAAGGCTCAAATATCTTAGACTGTGTTGCCTCATCCATACCTGCCCCTGTATCTGTGACTATGATTAGTGCATACATCCCTGCCTTACCGAAAGCATGAGCTTTTACATAGTCCTCATCAAAATTTATTAGTTGGGTATCAATAGTCAGGTTTCCTCCGTCAGGCATGGCGTCCTTTGCATTTGATGCTAAATTCATAAGGACCTGCTCTATCTGTCCTGAATCTGCCATCAATACAACATCCCTTTCAGATAATTTAATCTTAAACTCAATATCCTCCCCAATGATTCTTGTAAGAAGTTTCTCCATATTCTGTATAATATCATTCAGGAAGACAGGTTTTTTATCAATCACCTGTTTTCTGCTGAATGTGAGGAGGCTCTTTGTGAGATTAGCCGCCCTGTCCGCGGTTGAGAGTATCTGCTGTAAGAAGGTCATCAATTCAGGGTTATTTTCAAGCCTCCTCTTCATTATATTTGCAGAGAGGATTATTGCTGTGAGCAGATTGTTGAAATCGTGGGCAATCCCTCCTGTAAGCTGTCCTATTGTCTCTATCTTCTGCATATGCTGTAACTGTTTTTCAAGTCTCTTCTTCTCCTCATCAGACTTTTTCTTTTGAATGATTGTGCCAAGTTGTGATGCAACTGCAGAGATTAGACTTATTTGAGACTCATCCTCCTCGCTTGCCTTTGTCATATAAAATATTAATATTGCAAGAATCTTATCATTAGCAATAATAGGAACCCCAAGTGTTGCCTTGAATCCTGTATCCTGTGCTATTTTAGAGCGTGGAAATACGCTGACATCAAGTGTGCTTACATCTTTTAGCCATTCAGGTTTTTTTGATGCCCATACCCTGCCCGGAAGTCCAATCCCTGGTTTGAATTTAAAATTTTTACTGACCTCCATAAATTTCATATGTCCTTCCTCACTGTAAAATCCACTCCCGTATTCAAGAGTCTCACCACCATTATTTGGAATCCATGACTCTCCATAAACCCATCCTGTGGATTTGCATACCTCGTTTAAAACAACCTGAATGGCAGAGTTCATATCCTCAGCCTTTACGATTTCCATAGCGATTGTTTTTAAGAGTTCATTTTCCATGTTGGCATGACGGAGGGACTCATCAACCTTTAAACGTTCGGTATCGCTTTTAATCAAATTTTCAGCATACCAGAGGATAAGGGTTGCAAAAATCAGTATGTTTGAAATAACAAGTAGTGCAACACCAAACTCAATGCCATAAAGCCCTCCCCTCTGCCCTTCAAGTCTCAAAAACCCAAGAATAAATGGGAGGATAATTGAAACAGGGATTAGACGACGGCTGATGTATCCCCCTGAACTATCACTTGAGATTATTGACATAATTCCATAATCGGGTCTTGCAGAGAATATACCTATGGATATAATAAGAAAACCTGTGGCAGTTGGAAGTGCCATTCCAGTGTAATAGGAGATTGAATAAAGAGATGGAATACTATAAACCGCCCCCGTGATAGAAAGGAATGCCACGAAGCCTGTTAATAATATGAGAAAATGTGAAGGGTAAAATTTTTTAAATTTAAAGTCTAAAAGGAGTAAGGAGATACCGAGGAGTATAAAATTTAATGCAGTCTGGGGAGACATCCTTCCGGGATAGGATGTTTCTGGGGTTTTTATATCTTTGAAAAGCAACTCATCAATTCCGAGATTTAATTTTAAGATATATTCACTCAGTGTGATTATGCCTATGATGAGGACTATAGCTGTGCATATTTGAGCAATACGATGCTTTAATCTGCCATTCTGCCCCGCCGCATAAGTTCTTATGTGAGAGGAAAGAATCTTCTTATTCTGTTCGGAGACTGCTTCGGCTTCGCCTCTCAATATTAATAAAGATTTTTTCTGTAATAACAGGAGTGAGATTCCTGAAAGGATAAAGCAAAGGGCAGTATTCGGCATCATCTTTGGCATGTGAGTAATGAGGTTTTGTAAGATAACAATATTGAAAGCCCAGCCAAATAATACAATACCGCCTATAGCTGTAACCATTATACTTGAGGCCCATGAAATGGATTGAAATTTAGAAATAATATTTGAATTGGACTGAACAGACATTTTTATATCTCATTATTTACGGCTAAAATATAGCATAGACATATCAGGGCGGTAAAGGGGTAAATTTTCCTGAAAAAAATTGCCTTGTAAAAAACGGCATGGTATATTGCAAAATCAAATAATTTGAAAAAGGGGAATAACAATGACTGTAGCGGCTTCTATATTTTTGATTACCTATGTGGTGGCACTTCTTGGGGCATCCCTTATGATAGATGAGCGGTGCTGCCATTCTCCTTTTAATCAGCGGGGAGAACCTGAATTTTTTGTGTTCCTCTGTGTCATAGTGTTTATATTTATCTAATATGGAATTTGGAATCTTATTTATTCTTGTCCTCTTCCTCTCCTACGCAAACGGCTCAAATGATATTTCTAAAGGGATTGCTACACTTGTAGGCAGTGGTGTAGCCGATTATAAAAAGGCTGTACTCTGGGGGATATTCTGGACAGCAATCGGCTCATTATTGTCGGCCATGTTTTCAGTGAATATGGTGAAGGCCTTTGTAAATGGTCTGGTTTTAAATGATATATTCAAGAATACAAATTTTGTATTGTCAGTTTTATCAGGTACATCAGGATGGGTTATCCTATCATCAAGAATCGGTATGCCTGTATCAACTACACATGCTATTGTAGGTGCTATAGCAGGGGCAGGTCTTGTATTGGTCGGATGGAATGGAATTATGTGGAATTCAGTGTTAAATAAGATATTCCTGCCTCTTATATTAAGCCCTTTACTCTCTTTTACTTTAACATTTGTTTTATTTCCTTTTATAAAAAAACCACTTTACAAGGCTGTAAATTACTGCCTCTGCCTTGAATCCAGGGAAAAGGCATTAGCACCATGCTGTAATAGTGCTGCTACAGTATCTACAGATGTATCTGAAGCAAAGGTTGTTGTAGATGAAGAGAAGGCGTGTGATAACAGTTTAATTACAACTATAAGGTTAAATCTCTTTGATACTCTGCACTGGCTGTCAAGCGGTTTTGTATGCATGGCGAGGGGATTAAATGATATGCCAAAGATTGCGGCGATAATCCTCCCTTTTACTTTATTTGACGATAAATGGGTATTTCTTTCTCTTGCATTGGTAATGGCAATGGGAGGTTATCTCTACGGATTACGGACTACTGAGACACTGTCATTTAAGATTACAAGGATGGACCATGTGGAGGGGTTTACATCAAATATAATTACGGGCATATTGGTAGGCTCTGCATCTCATCTCGGACTCCCTGTATCCACTACCCATGTTTCATCAAGTGCTATAATGGCGTGTGGTATCAGAAAAGGAATGAAATCTATAGATAAAAAGGTTGTAGGTGAGATACTTCTGTCATGGATTATTACTATTCCGATTTCAGCCCTGATTTCAGCCTTTAGTTATTTTGTCCTTGCCTTGTAGATAATGGGGAGGGATGAGATAATGACTATAAGGGCTTCAATTTCTTTGAGACCCTCCCCTGAATTGCATCAATCAGGGGTTGGAATCCGCATTGAGTAGAATGACCTTAAAACGAATATCAGGGCTGTAATGAAAAATACTCCCCCTACATAGTGTGCTACACCTTTCATTCCCGGCGAGATTGCAATTTCCATTGCCAGCAAGCCAAAAAGGGTTGTAAATTTAATTATGGGGTTCATGGCGACGGATGATGTGTCTTTAAAAGGGTCGCCGACAGTATCTCCAATTACCGTAGCCGCATGCAGTGGTGTGCCTTTTTCTTTCAAATCTACCTCAACGAGTTTTTTTGCATTATCCCAGCAGCCTCCTGCATTTGCCATAAAGATAGCCTGAAACAGTCCGAATACAGCGATGGATATCAGGTAACTGATAAAAAAAGCTGTAGGGGCATTAGAATATACCGGTGAAGAAAAGAAGGCAAATGCCAGAGTAAATGAGAAAACGGCAATGAAGATATTAAACATTCCTGCCTGTGCATACTGGGTGCAGATTTTTACAACTTCTTTTGAGTTTTCTGTGGATGCACTGAGACTTGCCTTATCATCTAACTTTATATTCTTCTTGATGTAATCTACCGCCCGATAAGCCCCTGTTGTAACCGCCTGCATTGAAGCCCCTGTAAACCAGTAAATAACAGACCCTCCGCACAGAAAGCCGAGAAGCGTGAAGGGATTAAGCAAATTCAAAATGGTTTCTGGCTGAATGCCCAGTGTTTTTCTCAGGAGGAGAATTAATGAAAAAATCATTGTTGTCGCACCAACAACAGCAGTGCCGATTAAAACAGGTTTTGCAGTGGCTTTAAATGTATTTCCACAGCTGTCGTTTTCTTCAAGGTAGTGTTTGGCATTTTCAAAATTTGGTTTAAATCCGAATTGTTTTTGAATTTCTCCCTCAATATTAGGGATAGATTCTATAAGGGATAACTCATAAATGGATTGGGCATTATCAGTAACAGGGCCATAGCTGTCCACAGCAATTGTGACAGGACCCATTCCAAGGAAACCAAATGCAACGAGACCAAAGGCAAAGATGGATGAATATTCCATGAACTGGTCAAGACCAAATGTGCTTGTTAAGTAGGCAATAACCATCAAGACAAAAATAGAGATTCCTAACCAGAAAGAGCTGAAATTTCCTGCAACAAGACCTGATAGAATACCAAGAGAGGCTCCACCCTCCCGTGCGGCAGTTACCACTTCTTTGCAGTGTTTTGAATTGGAACTTGTAAATACTTTTACGAGTTCAGGGATGAGTGCAGCAGCAAGTGTTCCACAGCTTATAATTACTGACAGTTTCAGCCATAGCTGGTTTGGCAGGTGTTCAATCTGCCAGTAACTTGCTACAAAAGTCATTATTATTGAGAGGATTGAGGTAATCCATACAAGGGATGTTAAAGGTATTTCAAAATTAATTTTCGGTTTATCTTTATAGATTATATTCGTAACTTCTTTATTGATGAAGTATGCCACAATTGAGGTTATAATCATCAGGATACGCATAATGAATATCCATGTAATAAGGTCAGCCTGATATTGAGGGAAAACCCCCAGAACAATAAAACTTATTAAAGCCACGCCGGTTACGCCGTAGGTTTCAAAGCCGTCAGCGGTAGGTCCTACGCTATCCCCTGCATTATCGCCTGTGCAGTCAGCTATGACACCCGGATTTCTGGGGTCGTCCTCTTTTATGTTAAAAACAATTTTCATTAAGTCAGAACCGATGTCAGCAATCTTTGTGAAAATTCCACCGCAGATTCTGAGGGCGCTTGCTCCAAGCGATTCACCTATTGCAAATCCGATAAAACAGGCTCCTGCATAGTGTCGGGGAATAAATACCAGAATGGTCAGCATCATTATGAGTTCAACACAAATCAAAAGGACTCCTATGCTCATACCTGCCCGAAGGGGAATGTCCAGTAATTTAATTGGTTTTCCTTCAATGGAGGCAAATGCCATTCTGCTGTTTGCCAGAGTGTTCATCCTTATTCCAAACCATGCAACACCATATGAGCCGAGTATTCCGATTACAGACCAGCCAAGAATAAGTAAAACCCCATTTACCGGCATGTGCTGGAGAATGGCAAAATAATAGGTAATGCAGATTCCGATGAATATTTCAAGAACAATCAGAAGTTTTCCCTGTTGAAGGAGGTAAGTTTTGCAGGTTTCAAAGATTAAATTTGCAACATCAAGCATTGATTTATGAGCGGGAAAGCCTTTCACCTTTGTGTATTCATAAAGACCAAAGCCCATACCTGCAAGGCAGATTATAAAACCTATCATCAATATGTTGTTTTGGGCATCACTCAAAACAGGGATATTTAATTCTGCTTCGCTTGCAAAAATAGGCACTGCCAGGAGTATTGAAGAAAGCACAGAGATGATTACAAATAAAATCTGAGGCAGACTGAAATTTTTGTTTAACATTATCGTTTTCCCCTCCACTTTTATTAGATGATAGTTTGGTTTACCCTGAAAATAAATTACCCTGCAACATGAACTGCAGGGCATTTATATGACTCAAAATAAATCCTTCTTTTTAGAGTATTTTTAGCACGGCAGCGATTATATTGTCAAGTTTTTACCAATGAATTTATAAATAACAGGAACGGCTAAAACAATGGCTATAAGCAGCACACCGATAATAAGGTTATTTGAGATATTTCCATGAAGTGCATCAAGCAGGGAACTGCTGAATATGGTATATGCAGCCGTTCCGGGGAGCATAAAGAACCATGATGCTATGGCATAGTCTCTGAATTTTATCTTTGTAAGTCCAAAGGAATAATTTAAGAGATTGAATGGAAATAAAGGAATGAGTCTTGTAACTGCAACAAATATCCAGCCGTTTTTTTCTACGCCTTCATCAATAGCCTTAAGTCTTCCGCTCAATAGATTTTCTATCTGATTTCTTGCAAAATATCTTGCAATCAGAAATGCAAGACAAGCACCAATAGTAGAGCCGATAGACGCATAAATTGTTCCCCATAGAGCACCGAAGACAATACCGCCTGCAACAGTTATGGGAAGCCCGGGAAGAAAGAGTGATGGTGTAAGGGAAAACAGGAGGATATATACAATTGGGCCTTTACTGCCAAAGCCGCTAATCCAATTTTGAAGCCTCTCCTTCTCAAGAAATTGGTCAATCCCCGAAATTTTTATGGCTATGATGATGACTGCAAGGGAAGTGATAAATAAGGAGAGTTTGACAATGCTCCTAATCCGATTTTTTTCTTTCATTCTGTCCTGTAGGCAATCATTGTCTTTTCTATATATGTCTTTATACCATTATATATGGAGAGTGCTATCTGGTCTCTGTATTTGGAATCTCTAAATCTCTTTTCCTCTCTTGGGTTGCTTATAAATGAGGTCTCTATTAGGATGCTTGGCATCTTAGCCTTATGGAGGACATAGAACATTGCCTGTTTTACACCAAGATTTTTTATGGCATCATATTTTAAGCTTACACCTTCAATCAGTGAATCCTGTATGACCCCTGCAAGCTGGCTTGATTCATTTATCTTGTGGGTATTTCTCATATCTGCGAGGATAAATTCCAGAATGTTGTCATCACCTGAAAGCCTATCCTCCATGCCTGACATATTTTCCCTTGCCGCCGTCTCTCTTTCCTCGTCAGTCCTTGGTATGCCCTGAAAGTAGGTCTCTATGCCAATTGCATCTCTTTTCCTGCTGGCATTAGCATGGATAGATATAAACAAATCTGCCTTTTTTATATTTGCAATTACAGTCCTTTCTTCAAGCGGTATGAATATGTCTGTCTCCCTTGTCAATATGACCTTATAATTGGTATTTTTTTCTATTAGAGCTTTTAATCTTTTTGCAATGTCAAGGACTACAGTCTTTTCCATCAAGCCCCGTTTTCCTATTGCACCTGAATCCTTTCCACCATGCCCCGGGTCTATTACAATCCTGCTGATATTATTGAAAGAAGGGGGTTGAGAGTTTGGAGGTTCAGTAGGTTGAGGGGTTTTACTTAATCCCTTAACCTCTTGTCCATCTTTTTTAACTGAGCCGTCAACATCAATAACTATTCTGAATGGGTTATTCAGATTGATGATACTATAAGAGCTGATGCTGTCAAGTTCAAGGACAACCCTTACTAAATCTTTCTGATTTTGTCCTGCCCTCACATTTTTTAAGAGACCATCATTGATGGAAATCGGCTCTTTGATTTCGGATGATAGTTTGGAATTATGAATGTCTATGAATAATCTGTCAGGATTTTTAAGGTTCTCTTGTGTATATATAACAGTGCTGTCAACATCTATAACAATCCTTGTATATTCATGGCTTGACCAGTAGCGAATGCCGCTTACAATTGGAAGATTGTCCCCCTCTGGTGACAGGTGACTGGCGACTGGAGATTTATTGTCAGGCGGGTTATATAACTTTGATAATTCGGTCAGTTTAGTTTTAGCCTGCCGCACCATATCCCCTGCTGGATAGTTGTCAATGACGGCATTGTAAGATGAATAGGCTAAAGGGTAATTATTTGTTTTATAGTATATTTCACCTGTCATGTATTGGGCATCGTCTGCAAGGCTGCTTTGAGGATATTCTTTTGTAATTATGTTAAAGAGGTCTATTGAATGTTCAATGTCGCTTTCATCTGAAGATATATTTGAAAGTTCGGCATAAAGGCGGGCGGCAGTAAAGAGGGATTTATCTGCAACAGGGCTTTTGGGGAATTTTTTGTGAATAGACTCAAATTTAAAGATGCAATTCAGCCAGTTTGTCCTCTCACTCTGCAATTCCTTTGAGTTAACCAGTGAGTAGTAGTCTTTCCTTGCTTCATTGTAGAGAAAATCATATTTATTTTCTTTTCCATGACTTATTTGTGGAAAGAATAAAAGGCAAGAGGCAATAAGCAAGAGGCGAGAGGCAAGATGAAAGATGCAAGACGCAAGGCTTCTGGCTTCTGGCTTCATTTTTATTTTTTTGTCCCCTTTATTGCTATTGATAATATATTTGAAATGTCCTTTATGAAATTCTTGTCTTCTATGGGTGTGCTTATATTTAATACACCTATCACACTTTCATCACTGGTTCCGGGGTCTGTAATAATCGGTATTGCACTGAAGACCTTTTCATTATCCTTTGTATTAAATAGATATATCTCTCTGCTTTTTACAACCTCTTTTGCACTTTTTAAAATATCTTCCTTATAATTGCCGTTTACCCTTGTGCTTATAAAATTAAATGGCTCACCGTTTTTAGCTATTAACATAATTGCATACAGCATATCCGAATCAGGTCTTATATCGTATGCCTCCTTAAGCCTGTTGAGAAATATCTTTAACAGCTCGTTGAGGCTGACATTTCTGTTTAACAGCATCGTAATATCACTAAGCAGCTTTCTTTTTTCTGCAATTGTCAGGATTTCTCCTCCCCCCCCTATAGCTTTTTCTCCCATTGGTGTATGGACAACAACACGATTCTTTCCTGTGTTTTTTGCCCTGTAGAGGGCTGTATCTGCTGCCCTTAATAGGTCTCTCTCTATCTTTATGTCACCTGCAGGATATGTTGCAGCACCTATGCTTACAGTTATATTAAATGGCTTACTGGTGCCGGAAAATCTGTGCAGTTCTATTGCCACTCTGAATCTCTCAGCCATATTTGAAGCCCCTTCTGTATCTATTTGCGGCAGTAAAACCACAAATTCCTCTCCACCGTATCGTGCAGCCATATCAACCTGTCTTATTGAGTTATTCAATACCTTAGCAAATTCAGTTAGTATCCTGTCTCCAACCTGATGGCCATTGGTGTCGTTTAAAATCTTGAAGTCGTCAAGGTCAATCATCAGGCATGAAAGTGGTAAGCTGTATCTCTTTGCCCTTATGAATTCCTCCTTTATCCTTCTTTGAAAGTATCTGTGATTATAAAGGCCTGTCAGACCATCTGTGACAGAAAGTTTTTGGAGTAAAATATTTTTGTTTTTGACAAGCTTCTGCTCTTTTTCAAGTTTTTCATAAAGTTCCTTTGCATTTTTTTCTTTTTCTTCAAGAAGTTTATTTTTTTCCTTTAACTGCCTTGTTGCCTCTTTTATCTGTTCCTGTAATTCCTCATGGAGTCTATCCTCCTTTAATTTTATCTCCTGCTCCTTTAAGGCAAGCCGTGTAATCTTTAATATTTCTTCATTGCTAAACGGTTTTGTTATATAACTATTGACATGTCCTTTTGTAAAGGCATCTATGATAGTCTGTTCGTCTCCGACACCTGTAATAAGAATAGAGGCAATGTATGGATGTAATTCTCTTACCTTTTGGATCAGTTCAATTCCATTCATATGCGGGAGGAAGTAATCGGAGATTATAATATTGTATTTTGATTTCTTCGCTTCTTCAATGGCATCCAGTCCACTGTCAAAAGACATGACAGTATAACCCTCCATCTCAAGGAGGATGGTAAGAATATTCTTTATGAAAGGCTCGTCATCAATAACAAGTGCCTTTATCTGATTTTTACTTTTTGCAGTCATACTTCCCTGCCAAAATCCTCAGGCTTTAGATTTTCAAGCCAGTCTTTCCACTTTTCAGATTCATTTATATCATCTTTGATATCTATTCCCCTTGCCATGTCTATGACCTTTTCAGATACATATATTGGGGCTTCAACCCTTAATGCCACAGCTATAGCGTCGCTGGGACGGGAGTCTATATTAATTATATGGTTGTTAATGGAGAGGGAGATGGTAGCGTAAAATGTATTGTCTTTTAAATCGCTTACAACAATGTGATTTACCTTTGCAGCCATTCCGTCAATTATGTTCTTAATGAGGTCGTGGGTCATTGGTCTCGGTGTAGCAACCTTTTCCATCTGAAGCGCAATTGCATTAGCTTCAAATATGCCAACCCATATAGGAAGCACTTTTTTGCCTGATACATCCTTAAGTGTGATGATAGGCATGTTGGTTAATGGGTCTAATGTCAGTCCGTCTACCTTCATTTCAAGCATCATTTTCACCTCCCTTCCTTATTTAGTGTTAGTGACGGTTATCAGTGTCAGTTACTAACACTGACACTGATTCCGTCAAGACCATACAAATTTCCCCTTGTTATTTTAACATTGATTAATTTTCCTGTTAAGTCCTCTTTTTCAAATCCCCCCTCCCCCTCTTTTGTTAAAAAGGGGATTGTAACAATCTTGTTTGTCCTTGTTCTTCCCATGAGTTTATTATTATCATTTTTACTCCTTCCCTCTATAAGTATCTCCAAAACCCTGCCTTCCAATTCTTTATTCTTGCTCAAGGTTATCTCATTCTGCAATTTCATTATCTCTTCAAATCTTGTCTGTTTTACATCATTTGGTATTTGATTTAAAAATTCGGATGCCGGTGTTTCAGGTCGTGGAGAATATTTGAATAAAAATATCCCATCATATCTCACACTTTTGATAATATCCCTTGTCTTCTCAAAATCGCCATCTGTTTCGCCGGGGAATCCAACTATTATATCAGAGGATAATGATATTTTCGGAATCTCCTCTTTTACTTTATCAATCTTTTTAAGATATTCCTCCGATGTGTAACCCCTCTTCATATTATATAAGACATTATCAGATCCTGATTGTATTGGCAGATGAAGAGACTCGCAGGCCTTTGGTAAATCAGCCATTGCCTTTATAAGCTTATTGGAAAGGTCTTTTGGATGGGAGGTCATAAATCTTATTCTTTCAATGCCGTCTATACTGTCAACTAAAGAAAGGAGTTCAGGGAAACGCATCTCCTCGCTTATATCTCTCCCATAAGAATTTACATTCTGTCCGAGGAGTGTGACTTCCTTAAAGCCTTTTTCTGAAAGCCCTCTTATTTCGGCGAGGATTGCCTCTTTTGTCCTGCTCTTTTCCCTTCCCCTCGTATAAGGGACAATACAGTAAGTGCAGTAATTGTCACAGCCGTGCATTATGCTTACCCACGCATGGACAGTCCCTCCCCGTTTAATGGCTTCTGAGTCGGTATCTATATCAGAATTTGAATCAATATCGGCTATCCTTGCACCAGTCTCTTCAATTTCCTTTATAAGTTTTGGGAGTTTATTTATATTGAGTGTCCCAAAAACTAAATCTACCTGCGGCGCCCTCTGAAGAATCTTCTCTCCCTGAATCTGGGCAACACATCCGCCAACTCCTATAATTAAATTGGGGTTCTTCTTTTTAAGGGGGGATAGTCTTCCGAGCTGGCTATAGACCTTATGTTCGGCCTTATCTCTAATACTGCATGTATTCAATATGATTACATCTGCATTATCTAAATTTTCGGTTAACCTTATGCCGGAATTTTCCAACAGACCGACCATCTTTTCCGAGTCGTATTTATTCATCTGGCACCCGAAGGTTAATAGAGCAAGATTTTTTTCCGAAGGCATAGGAAAATTATATATCCGCAGATTTTTCAGATTATCGCAGATTAAAACAAAATATTTTTTTAAAATCTGTGTAATCTGCGTAATCTGCGGATTAATCAGGTTTTTGTTCTTTCAGAGTATAACTTCAATATAGGTTGAAATAAGGCAATTGTCAATCAGAATTCAAAATCGGCCTTGAAATCAAAGTGGTGTTCAGCCTCAATAAAACGAATGGTTCTCGTCTTTGACCGCATGACAATAGAATGGGTAGTAGCGCCGCCGCTGAAAAACCTTACACCCTCTAACATATCACCATCTGTTACCCCTGTAGCGGCAAACATCGCATTATCCTTATTGGCAAGTTCATCAATGGAAAATATCTTATTTATATCTTTTACCCCCATCTTTTTTGCCCTTTCAATCTCGTCATTATTCCTCGGTTTGAGCCTCCCCTGCATATCGCCGCCGACACACTGAAGCGCCGCCGCTGCAATGACACCCTCAGGCGCCCCACCGATGCCCATCAGGACATCCACACCTGAATCTTTTATTGCTGTAGCTATAGCAGCAGACACATCACCATCAGGTATCAGCTTTATCCTTGCACCGCAAGCCCTCACCTCTTTTATAAGATTCTCATGCCTTGGCCTGTTCAAGATTATAACTGTCAGGTCTTCCACATAGCAATTCATAGCCTTTGCAATAGCATTAAGATTTTCAGCAGGGGACTTGTTTAAATCAATTACCCCTTTTGCCTTAGGTCCTACTGCAATCTTTTCCATATATGTATCGGGTGCATGCAAAAAACTCCCCTTGGGTCCCATTGCAATTACTGATATTGCATTTGGTCCGCCATTGGCTGTAATTGTGGTCCCTTCAAGAGGGTCAAGGGCGATATCCACCTCTGCGGCATCTACATCACCTGAGCCTACCTTTTCACCGATGTAGAGCATAGGTGCCTCATCTCTCTCCCCTTCACCAATTACTACTGTCCCTCTAATCTTAACTGTATTGAAAGCTTTTCTCATGGCGTTTACAGCCGCCTGGTCTGCTGACTTTTCATCACCTCTCCCCATCAGCCGGGCTGATGAAAGTGCTGCCGCCTCTGTTACCCTTACCGCATCTAATGCAAGATTCCTGTCCATAAATCCTCCCCTTTTTTATTAGTAAGCAGTAAGGAGTAAGGAGCAGGCAGAAAAACCATTTATTGTTACTGCCTACTGCCTACTGCCTACTGCTTACTGCCTACTGCCAACTGTATTATTCAAATACTTTGAATATAACAACTGTAGTCAGTATACCAAGCATTGCCCCTGCAATCACCTCTTTTATTGTATGTATCTCTAAAATCAATCTGCTGTGGCTGACCATAAATGCCATTATAAATGTAAGAATTGCTATAAAAGGGTCTAAAGTAATAAGAGATACTGCTGTCCATATAGAAAAGGATATTGCCGCATGTCCGCTTGGAAGCCCGCCGTGCAGAGGCTTACCCTTGCCAAGCCTTGATTTAAGAATAACCACAAGGATTATTACAATAATAAGGGCGATTACAGCGATTAATTCAGAAGACCTCTTGACCAGAATGAGGGATAATCTGACAGGTGGGAATATGTGTTTTGAGAGTATCCAGTAGCCCATAGCAGCGGCACCAACGGAAGCTATCAGCACTGCGCCTGCCGCCATATCTTTAACAGCCTTTATGATGGGATTATACTCTGTGGTTATCATATCTGTAATTGTTTCAAATGCGGTATTTATAACCTCTGCAAAGAGGACAAATGTAATTGATACAGCAATAAGGACAAACTCAAATGTTGACAGATTTAAGAATAGGCTGATGAGAAGGATAATGCCTACTATGATAAAGTGATACCTCATGTGTCTCTCATGCTTTACCACATAGAGGATGCCTTCAATGGCGCAGTTCAAACTCTCAAACCAGTTTTTTGGCTTCATGGCAGGTTAGCTTTAATATATAATAATTATCAAATTGCTGTCAATGAGGCTTTAATGCAAAAACCAAAACTACTTTTACATATCTGCTGTGCACCATGCTCACCACATGCAATAGATTTGCTTAAAAAAGATTTTGAGCTTACTGCATATTTTTACGACCCGAATATACATCCCGAAGAAGAGTATCTATTCCGTCTTGATGAAATGAGAAAATTTTCAAATCAGATTGGACTCACATTTATTCCTGCAGAATACGACCCTGATAGGTGGTTTGAGCTTACAAAGGGGCATGAGAACGATAGGGAAGGGGAGGGAAGGTGTGAGATATGCTTTAAGATGAGGCTTGAGAGGGCTGTCATTTTTGCCCGAGAAAATGGATTTGAATATTTTACAACTATCCTCACCACAAGCCCCCATAAAGATGCAAAGGTCATAAACAAAATAGGTGCAGAGTTGGCAGTGCAGTATGGTCTGAAATTTTATGAAGCGGATTTTAAAAAAAGGGATGGTTTTAAGATAAGTGTCCAGAAGGGTAAGAAGTATGGACTTAAAAGGCAGAATTACTGTGGTTGTGTATTCAGTAAGAAAATGTGTTGACAATAGTCAAAATGGGGATTATATAGATAAGTGAAAACTGTAAAAAAGACTGGATGAAATAATATGTTAAAACGACATTTTATTCTACAGACAGACAGACAGACAGACAGACAGACAGACAGACAGACAGACAGACAGACAGACAGACAGACAGACAGACAGACAGACAGACAGACAGACAGACAGACAGACAGACAGACAGACAGACAGACAGATATTTGCCTTAACTGCAAGTCTGTTGCGGATTTTGGAAATTCAAATTCCCCGGTTTCGCCGAAGCATCGGCGGCCGGGGTTTTTGTTTTTAAGAGGAAGCAGACATGTCTTTTAAAATCCGCACAAAACTCATAATTGCATTTCTTGCAATAATATTTCCCTTTCTATTAGGTATCGGAGTTATCACCATTTATAACCTGAATATCATATACAAAGGCATCCACAGGGTTGAGAAAATTTCAAATGAGATGCAGGCTGTTATGAGCCTTGAATTGGCTCTGGACAGGATACTTATGCCAGGAAACGACTACATCATCACAGGCGAGAAAAAATATATTACTGATTTTAAAATGGTGTCAACAGATGCAGAAGGAAGGCTCAGGGAGGCAGAGGAGATACTTACCGAGATGAAAGAGACACCAGAGGTAAAAGAAGAAAGAGAGATACTCAAGGATGTCAAGACTGCATGGCAGAATATAAAAGAAACATCCCAAAAGATATTTGAAATTCAAGAGCCTGTTGGCAATAAAGAGGCTGCGAGGCTCATAGAGGAGATGGACTATAAGTGGAGCTATCCTGTCATAGAGAAACTTAAAAGGTGGCAGGAGATAGATAAAAAAGAATACAGAGAGTCGCATGAGGAGTCGGAAGGGGCGTGGAGAATGGCGTTGTTCATCATGATTGCCAGTTCTCTTGTGCTGACTGCCTCAGGGATTTTCTTTGCCCTTTACTACTCAAGGATATTTATCAGTCCCATAAAGGCAATTCACAACGGCGTCGATAGAATTGCGGCAGGCGATTTTAAGACAAGGCTTGATATAAAAACCGGCGATGAACTTCAGCAGCTCTCAAATGCAATGAACAATATGGGCGCACAGCTTGACGCATTTACCTCAAACCTTGAGGGGATGGTTGAGGAGAAGACGAGGGAGCTAAAAAAGAGTGAGGAGAGATATAGGGTATTGTTAAATGCGGTCCCAGATTTGATATTCAGGCTGAGTAAGGATGGCATCTTTTTAGACTTCAAAGGAGAAAAAAGGGAATTATATGTGCCTCCCGATAAGTTTTTTGGAAAAAAGTTTTCCGATGTCCTGCCTCAGGAGGTAGCTCAACAGGTAGCACATTTTATGGAGCAGGCAATAAAAACAGGCGATATTCAGACCTTTGAATACAGGATTCCTATGCCAGAGGGTGTTCGGGATTATGAGGCTCGTTTAGTGGCTGCAGAAGATAGCTTCATTGCCATAGTCCGTAACATTACTGAGAAAAAGAAGGCGGAGGAAAAGATTAAAGAGCAGTTGGATTACCTACAAAGGTTTGAGAAGGTGGCAGTCAAGAGGGAGTTTCGGATAAAGGAACTTACGGATGAGGTTGAGAAACTGAAGGCGGAGATTGAAAGATTGAAGAAAAGGGATTAGTAATTCAAAACAGGAGGTGTTATATGCAAGAGTTGAAACCATATGGAGACCTGACGAAACTGAATAAATGCAGAGACCTGCTTGATACGGTTGGCAGGGATATGCTGGAAAGGATTGGCCATAGTTATCTTGACCTGCTTGAGACATCTTCAGCCATTTATGAGGTTGACGGAAGTTATGCAACAGCCTTATTTACATCCTCATACTGCAAATTTCTGGACCGGACATCCCGCAACATGTGCGCGACCGATGATGACAGAGATGCCCTCGAATCTGGAAAATGGTTGTGCCACGAGTCGTGCTGGACAGATGCATCCCGCACCAGCATTGAGACCGGAAAGCCGTATGACCTGCGGCCATGCAAGGGTGGAATAAATATCTATGCGGTTCCAATCAGGGCTGGTGAGAAGATAATCGGCTCAATAAATTTCGGCTATGGAAACCCTCCAACCGATGAGAAGAACATAGACGAGCTGACAGCGCGGTTTAAGGTTAGCAGGGATGACCTGCTCCGGGTTGCCGGAGAATACAGCCCCAGGCCTGATTATATTATTGATGCAGCAAAGAGGCACATTCATCTGGCGGCTGAACTCATTGGCGAGATATATGTGCGGAAAAAGACAGAGGAGGCTCTTCGGCAGAAGCTGGATGAGGTAGAAAGATTTAACAAGCTCATGATCGGCAGGGAATTGAAGATGGAAGAAATGAGGAAGGATATTAATAAGTTGAAGGCAAGGATTGAGGAGATGGAGTCAAAGGGGTAGTGTATTCGCAGGCATAAAGCCTGCGGCTACTGTTTATTAAAAAAGTAAAAAGTTTTAGGGGTGTTTAGAATGTTTTCTCTCTTTTTTTTCTGCAAGATGGAAAAAAATGGCTGATGCTATGCCAACTATTGCAAAAAAGATAACTGCCATTGTCAATGTGTCCATTTATTCATCCTCCTTTTCTGGTGTTATTATTAGAGCAGCTATGAGTATAAGAGCAAGACCTCCAAGAACTATCAATGCTCTTCCAAAGGATATGAGGCTTTCCGGCAACAGTGTATTTATGCCAAAAGCAATACCTCCATACTCAACTATTTTAAACAGCATATCAGATGTTTTATTACGTCTGTTTAAGTGCTTCATGCTTTCACACTATAACTCGCTTTTATATTGGAGTCAACTTCAATGGATAATTTTAAAGACCGTATAACCGAATTAGAGGCTGAAATTTCAAGACTCAAGGTTGAGCTTGAGAAGGCAAAGGAGCGGGAGAAGGATACTGAGGAAAGCGGAAGGGCAATGCTCTTTATGCTTGAAGACCTTGAGAGTTCTCATGAGTTTCTTTCAAGGGCGAAGACAGAGTGGGAGACAACATTTGACGGGATAACTGACCCTCTTTTCATTCATGATAAAGAACTAAAAATTATAAGGGCTAACAGGGCGTATGCAAATGCCTCAAGTCTATCCTTTAAAGAGATTATTGGTAAGCCATACTTTGAGGTTTTTCCCAAAATGGAAAAGCCATTCAAAATCTGTCTTAAGGCATTAGAATTGCAGGAGGAGGAGGAGGAGGAGGAGGAGGAGGAGGAGGAGGAGGAGTTTTCCTGCCCTATTACGGGTAAGATATTCAAGGTGCGGTTTTATCCGATTAAAGATGTGAACGGAGGCTACCTTTATTCCATCCATATACTTGAAGATATAACAGAGGCAAAGAAGGCAACGGAAAAGATTAAAGAGGCAGAAAGCCGCTATCATATACTTTTTGAGCAGTCTCCAGCCGGTGTTGTAATTTATGACCCGGAAACCCTTCTCCCTATTGAATTTAATGACCAGATGCACAATCAGCTTGGTTATTCACGGGAGGAGTTTTCACGATTGCCGATTCCTGCTTACGAAGCCGTAGAAAACCCTGAAGAAATAAAGGCACACGCAGAAAAGGTTTTAAAGGAAGGGCAGGATACATTTGAAAGAACGCACAAAACCAAAACCGGTAATATCAGGAATGTCCTTATTTCTGTCAAACTAATCAATCTGTCGGGTAAAGTTCTCTTATATTGTATTATCCGTGATACTACAGAGATAAAAATGGCAGAGGAAAAGATAAAGCAGGAGATGGAGATTACAAAGCATCTCTTAATGATTGCAGAGACAACGGCACATATAACTGATGTTGATAAACTCATGGAGCAGGTTATGCGTTGCGGGCATGAGATTATGAAATGTGATGTGTGTCTTTCATATCTATGGGATGAAGAAGCAAGGAAGTTTGTGCCAAGCCAGTGTTATGGTTTGGCACATGAACTCATTCCAATTTTTAGGACAGAGCCTCTGGATGAGAAGCTGGAGTTTGTTAAAAATGCAATGGAGGGGAAGAAGCCGGTGATTATTTCTCAACCTCTTAACCTCTCAACTTCCGCATTAAATTGGCTGCCTGACATCAAAACGATTACTGTAGTTCCGCTTATCGGCAAGACAGATTATCTCGGTTTGATTATCGGCATATATAAAACCTCAAAGGAATTTACAGAAAGAGATAAAAAACTCATGCAGGGTATTTCACATCAGGTCTCTACAACCCTTGAACAGACAAGTCTCTACACAGATTCCATTAATAAGGCAATGGAACTTTTCCATAAGGTAGAAACCATACAGGTCATGCACGAGATGGACAGGAGCATACTATCTACCCTTGAGTCGCAGGAGATATTGGAAACCACTACAAGGTTGATAGGGAAGGTCATACCCTGCGACAGGGCAACTGTTGTCCTTGTTGACAGGGAGAGGCAGGGTTTTATCTACAAGGCAGGTTTTGGTGTAACAATTGTCCAAAAAGAAGCCTTTATCCCATTTAAAGATTCATCTGCCACAGAAGAGGTGGTAAAGAAGAGGAGAACCGAGTATATATCTGATATTAGAAAACTTAAAAATCTCCGCCCTATTGAAGAAAGATTTTTGAAGGATGGTTTTTTATCCCACATAAGGATTCCACTGGTTGTGAAAGGGGAGATTGACGGCATATTAACCGTTGGTTCAAAAAGGGCAGCCGCTTTTACCCCTGAAGACCTTTCAACACTTGAAAAAATAGCATCCCAGATAGGCGTGGCATTGGAAAATGCAAGGCTTGTTTCAGACCTTGAAGAACTCTTCCTCGGGACTGTTAAATCCCTTGCTTCTGCTATTGATGCAAAATCAAGGTGGACAGCAGGACATTCTGAGAGGGTTACGAGATATGCAATTAATATAGGGAAGGAGATGGGTTTTTCTAAGAAGGAACTGCAAGATTTGGAGATTGGAGGGCTGCTGCATGACATAGGTAAATTAGGGACTTATGAGGCAATCCTTGATAAAGCAGGAAAACTAACAGATGAAGAAATTAATATGATTAAACAGCATCCTCTAAAGGGCGCTGAGATTTTATCGCCAATAAAACAGTTAAAAAACTGCATCTCTGCTGCAAAATATCACCATGAATATTATAATGGTAAAGGATACCCTGAAGGTTTGAAGGGGGAGGAGATTCCTTTAACGGCTCGGATTATTTGCATTGCAGATAGTGTTGATGCAATGGGTGCAGATAGGCCATATAGAAAAGGCAAGCCGATGGATGAAATTGTTGCAGAATTGAAGAGGTGGTCAGGAACTCAGTTTGACCCAAAAGTGGTTGAGGCGTTTTTGAGGGTGATTTAACTGGCTAATATCGTTGCCGCTCTGACAGCACTTTCAGGTGTAGAAAATACAGGCATGCCCTTTCCTTCAAATATACTATTTATCTTTTTTGTGAATTTTCCGCCAGGACTACATATAATTATTGGAGTATTATGTCTCTGTATAGCCCCTTTTAACTTATCCACAAGTTCTTCTGAAAGCTGAGGAGGCCCCCACAGGACTGTTACAATGGCAATGTCAAATCCATCCTTTAAACCCTCCTCAAGTGCAGTGATATAATATTCATCTGTAACGCTTCCTGTCAGGTCTATTGGATTGCCTACAGAACAAAAAGGAGGGAGTTTGGATGAAAGACTTTTTTTAATCTCTTCAGAAAGCCCTGTAACCTCAAGCCCTGAGTTATCACAGGCATCTGCGATTCTTACGCCAATCCCCCCACCGTCTGTTATAATCAAAACTCTTTTTGCTTTAGCCAAACTATAAACATTCAAAACCCTGCAGGCATCCTTCAGTTCTTCATATCCATTAACTTCAATTATCCCTGCCTTTTTAAATGCTGCACTGTATATCTCATACCTTCCTGTCATTGCACCTGTATGCGACCTTGCAGCATGGACACCCGCATCTCTCCTCCCGACCTTTACTGCAATAACAGGTTTTTTTCTCGTGCAGCGGGAAGCCGCATCTATAAACCTTCTTCCATCATCAATTGATTCTATGTAGAGTGCTACGACCTTTGTTGCATCATCATCTGTCAGAAATTCAAGGCAGTCGGTCTCACCAACATCAACCCTATTTCCATAACTTATAACACGGGCAACTCCAATACCTTCATAGGCAAGCTCGTCCATGATTGTTCCTGCAAATGAGCCGCTCTGTGAAATTATAGATATACCGCCTTTGTCAGGCCTTCCTATCCTGTCCCTTGGTATAAAGAAGGTATCAACATTGGATATTGTGTCATATATACCGAGGCAATTTGGTCCCATAACCCTGATTCTGTTCTTTTCGGCAATCTCTTTTATATCCTGTTCAAGTTTTATCCCCTCATCTCCCATTTCTTTAAAACCACTGCTGACAATGATTGCACCTTTGACCTTTTTACCTGCGCTTTTAAGTGATTCTGCTACTACATGGGCAGGGAGGGCAATTACAGCTATATCAATATCGCTCCCTATCTCTGCTATAGAACTATAGCATCGCTTCTCATTTATGAATTTATATTTTGGATTTACAGGATAGATAGCTCCTAAAAAGCCTCCTTTTTTCAGATTCTCAAGTATGACATAGGATAGTTTTCCCGGTATGGGTGATGCACCAATGACAGCAATTGATCTGGGGTTAAAAAAGAAACTTATATCGTTTTTTTTTGGGGGCATAAAAGTTTTCAAATTATACTATATTCAGTTTTTAACTGAAAATCTTACCCACACAATTACGCGAAGACTTTAAATTTTTTCTTTTTCAATTTGTCCAGGTTAGGTCATCTTGGTTTATATTTCAAAAGTTTGTAAAGTTCTTCCCGTGTCTGCATCCTGTCAATAAACCCTTTCTGAGTCCCCGTTTTCTTTAACTCTGTCAATGCATCTTCAACTGCCTTCATAGCTACCCTGAAGGCGGTCAGAGGGAAGATGACAATTGAGTAACCCATCTCTTCAAACTCTCTAACTGACATATATGGAGTTTTACCGAACTCTGTCATGTTAGTCATTAATGAAACACCCTTTACCTCTTTTGCAAATATCTCAAACTCCCTTTTTGACTCCAGTGCCTCAGGGAAGATTACATCTGCACCTGCATCAATATATTTTTTTGCCCTCTTTATTACACCTTCAAGCCCCTCCATCGCCCTTGAATCTGTTCTAACTATGATTAGAAAGTCGGGGTTCTCCCTGGCATCACAGGCAGCCCTTATCTTTTCTTCCATATCTTGAGCAGGAATTACCTTTTTTCCCGGAAGGTGGCCGCACCTCTTGGGAAACTCCTGATCCTCTATGTGGATGCCTGCAACTCCTGCCTTTTCGAAGCTCTTGACTGTCCTTGCTATATTTGGTAAATCCCCGAAACCTGTATCAGCATCTGCTATGGCAGGGATATTTACCGCATTTGCGATATACCCTGACTGCTGAACCATCTCTGTCATAGTTAATAAACCGATATCAGGGACACCTGCCATACCGTTAGACAAACCTGCACCTGAGATATAGACCGCACCGAATCCGATTTTTTCTATGAGAAGGGCTGTAGCAGCATTAAATGCCCCTGGCATAACTACTACACCCTTTTTGAGGAGTTGTCTGAAAATGGCAGGCTTTGAATATGTATTCATTATTGTTCACTTACAGTAATGCTGTCCATTATTTCCCTTACATCCTTTATATACTCCAGATGCCAGAGCTTATCAAGGATTATATCTGTCTGCCCCGGAGGTAAAATATTATCAGCCATTGTCTTGAACTTAATCTCCACTTCTTTATCTGTCATTGGGTTTTTTGGATGCCCTTTTGGGTAGGTAATCATCTTTAAAAATCTCCTCCCATCCTTTGTGACAATCTCTATCAGATTTGGCATTGCCTCTGGATATTGTCTGTTTAAATCTACATCACGGCTAATTTTAATCTTCCCCATCAATTTGTGTAACATCGGGTCTTTTATTCTTTCCTCTGAAAACTGGTTTAATTCTACCTTTCCATCTACCAATGCAACTGCTACACAATAAGGGAGGCTATGGTCAGCCGTCTCCCTTGTCTTTGGATTCCACTTCTCTGCCCCTGAGCCTATAATCTCATAGCAGGCATCAAATGTCCTGACCTCTATGGATTCAATGGCATCTATATCACCTATCTTACTTTTAAGTTCAATGGCGGCCTCAATGGCACTCTGGCTGTGGTATTCGGCGGGGTAAAATTTTATATAGGTATCAAGAATTTTGAAGGGGCTTGCCTTTCCACCGAATTCTTCAAGTTCAAAATCTCCTGATACTAATTTCATAAACCCCTTTTCCCCCTCAAATATTGGGGCAGGACCTGTCATTCCATGTCTTGCCAGTATGGCGGCAAATACTGCATTTCTAGCTGTATTGGCAAAGGCACACCCCTTCCACATTGATAATTCTCCAGTGCGGGTCTGCCTCAGTGCAATATTTGCCACACCTGAAATGCCGAGGGTATGGACAGTTTGCTCTATATTCAAATCCATTAATTTTGAAGCGACAAGCCCGCTTGAAAAGGCGCCATATGTTACATGGTCCCACCCCTTTGCCCTTAAAGAGGCGGCATCGCATAACCTGCACTGTATTTCATAACCGATAACAATGACAGTAATCAAATCTTTTCCGCTTCTCCCTTCTGCCTCTGCAACGGCGAGGGCAGTGGATATATTATCACTCGGATGGGCTGGTTCTTTAGAAAGGTAGGTATCATTATAATCAAGATAACGAATCATTGTGCCATTGACAAAGGCGGCTAACTCAGGGGAGGTTCTTTTCTTTGTCCCTATGATAGTTGCACTATGAGGATTTTCTATAGAGCCTGCTACATCTCTAACTATTTTAACCGGCTCGCTATTATATGCGCCTAAGGCACACCCCAGAGAGTCTATGACCCGTCTCTTTACCTCGTGGATAACATCTTCAGGGATGTCCTTATAGGTTAAGGAATTAGTGTATATGGCAAGTCTTTCAGCTAATGTTGTCATGCGGCTTCTAATGTACAGAAATTATAAAAACTACCACGGATTTATCACGGAGAAACACGGATTTTTTTTGAAATTTATTTTTTCGTGTTTTTTTCCGTGGTGAAATTAGGTTTTTGTTAATTCCTGATTTTGCACTTCCTTCCAATATTCATCCACCATCTCCTGAATCTTTTTGATTGTTTCTTCCTGCCTTACTGGTTTAAATAGGTGGGCAAACCTTCCCTGTTCTTTAAGATAATTCTCAACCGGTTTAAATTTTCGCGGAATTAAGGTATGTTTTACATCTCCGTGAATAGCCTCTTTTAATGCCCATATACCTGAGTCAACTGCCAGCTTTGCCAGATTAACAGTATGGGATGGGTCAGTTGACCAGCCGGGAGGGCAGGGGGAAAGGGCTATAAAGAGTTTAGGACCTTTATACTGTTCTGCCTTTTTAAACTTGTTGTATAAGTCAACAGGGTAGGCTGGTGAAATCGTGGCAAGGTAAGGAGGTTTGTGGCTCCTCCATATCTCAAATAGGTTCTTTTTGTTAGTCAGTGTTCCTGTTGGAGCTGTTTTGCCCGGCGGTGTAGTCCCTGTCTTTGATGCAAATGGTGTAGCACCTGACCACTGGAAGCCTGTGTTTCCATAAGCCTCATTATCATAGCAGATATAATAGAAATCAAGGTTACGGTATAATGCCCCTGATGTGGATGCAAGCCCTATATCATAGGCAGCCCCATCACCTGTCAGCACAACTACCTTTAAGTCTTCTTCTAAACCAAGCCTGCCTTTTTTTATTAAGATATCAAGTGCATCCCTTACACCCTGCGCCCCCGCCGGTGCACATGCCATTGCTGTATAAAGCCATGAGCTCATAAAAGGTGTAAATGGGTAAATTGAGAGGAGTGTAAAACAGCCTGCGGCATTTACAATGACAGTATTTTCTCCAAGGGCTTTAAGTGCATGCCTCAGTGTCAGAAGCCCCCCACACCCTGCACATGCAGGGGTCCCCGGCAGTAGATTCTCCTCATGAGGTATATCTTTAATGGATTTTATAGTTGTATCCATATTAATCTCTTCTTCCTGCCATCTTCTTCAATTTTTCCATCTCATTCCATTCTATCTCTGTATAAAGGAGTTGTGGTGCTGGAGCCTTTCCTGTTTCAGCAGCCTTAATCATATTGTCAAAGATAAAATCAAACTCACTCTCACTTATATTCTTCCCTCCAAGTCCCCCAATGAAGGATAATAACATGGGTCTTTTTTGCTCATTATATATGGCACTGGCAATCTCCGGATATAAAATACCGCCTTTACCGATACCGATATTCTGGTCTAATACTGCCACAGCCTTACACCCTTTGATGGCAGTCTTTAAATCCTCATCTGGAAATGGTCTTAAGAGCCTTAACTTTAAGAGTCCTATTTTTATCCCTCTTTCCCTTGCCCTCTTTACAGCAGCCTTACCCAATGTTGAAAAGGAGTTGCTCATAATCAGTATATATTCGGCATCATCTGTCATATATCCTTCTAATGTGTCGTATCTTCTGAAAAATATATTTTCAAATTCTTTACTGATTTCTTTATAAACCTCAAGTCCCTTTTGACTCGCAAGGTGCATCTGGTATTTGAAATAAGAATATATTGGTCCGCCTAAGACTGCAATACCCTGTGCCATAGGCTGACTCGCCTTAAAAAAGGCGTGTTTGGGATTATAAGTTGGCAAGAACCTCCTGACATCTTCTATGTCTGGAATCTCTACAGGCTCCCTCGTGAATGAGAGGTGAAAACCATCCATATTAACAAAGATAGGTAAAAGCACCCGTTCATCCTCTGCAAGTCTGTAAGCTATCAGAATAGAATCAAGAACCTCCTGACAGGTCTCACAATGAATCTGTAAAAACCCTGAATCCCTTGCAGACAGGATATCATTATGGTCAGGCTCAAGTGTTATCGGTGCTGAGAGCCCCCTTGATACATTCACCATCACGAGGGGGACACGCCATCCAGCCACTGTATAGAGCATCTCAAAACCGTACAGAAGCCCCTGACTTGAAGTTGCAGTAAATGCCCTCACCCCTGTGGCTGATGCAGCCCCCCCCGCCGTAATCATAGAATGCTCGGAGTCCATTGTAACCATTCTTGTATCCATGACCCCGTCGCTTATCCATTTTGCCAGTGTCTCAATAATCTCTGTCTGTGGTGTAATAGGGTAAGCAGGGATATAATCAATCTCTGCAAGCCTCACACCCCACGCAGCAGAAGAATTTCCTGTAAGCATCTCCTTTATTGCTACCATGTGTGAACCTCCCTAATTTTTTCTATCGCATGAACAGGGCATTCGTCAATACATATCAGGCATCCCTTACAGTTGTCGTAATCTATAGATGGGAAACCCCGTTCATTCATTATAGCAATGCAACCGTCAGGGCATCTCGCAACACATATCATACATTTATTGCATAATTCATAATTAAAAATCGGTTTAAATGTCCGCCAGTTGCCTGTCTTTCGCAAAGGGGTATTTCCTGCTGTATTTACAGAAGGTGTTGAGATTGAGGCTGCTTCAAATGGCACGGAGATAACAGTGCTTCCTTTATGTGTGATTTCAGAGGTTTTTACCTCTACAGGTGTAATGTTATTAAAGCAGTAAAGTGATGCCTCTATATTTTTTTTAATAAGTTCACTGTCTGTTGTTATATCAGACAGTTCTTTTTCAATAGCCCTTTTTAATGAATCCTCTCTAATGCCTACAATCCTTGATGCAGCACCGCCTGCAAGGGTGCTGAGAATGGGCTTTCCGAGTGTATCAATGCCAATCTTTGTTATATCTAATGTAATTATCTGTGCCTTGATTTTATATTTATTTTTTGCTTCTGCCGGGCTATGGGTTGTATTTAAAAAAATGACTCCGTCCTCCTTCAGCCCTGTTAATGGCATTGCCATTGGGTCATTCAGAAGGGTTTCATCCATTACTATTAGAATATCAGGCTCTGATATTACACCCCGTTCTAAGATAGGTTCTCTGGATATGCGGGTAAATGCGGTTATCGGTGCACCTCTCCTCTCGGCTCCATATAGCGGGAAATCCTGTGCGTAGAGACCGTCAAGAAAAGCGGCTGTTCCAACAAGCCTGCTTGCAATCTTCGTCCCCTGACCGCCCCTGCCGTGGAATCTTATTCTTAACATTTTTATACAAAGGAAATTATATATCCGCAGATTTCGCAGATTAACGCAGATTAAAAACAATAAAAAAAAACTAATTTAACAAGGCATCCTGTCTATCTTTTGTTAAAATATTTTAAAATCTGTGTAATCTGCGGATTAATTTGATTTTGTCCTTATATATTTTCTCTATCCGGATGAAGGGGGCTGTCGGAGTCAAAGAAGAAATCACCCATTCCCATCGGGAATCCTTCTTCTCCAAAAGTTTTTTTCTTTTTCTCAGCCATCTTGTCAAGATTTAAGGCGTCTTCACCGAGTATGTTTTTAATTGACTCTTTCCATACTTCATCCCTTGAAATCGGGTGTTGCGGGTCTTGGGACAGCCTCTTAATTGCATACTGAAGTAGATGGATTCCATCCCTTGGAGAAAAGTCAAGATTAAGCTGGTGAGACCTCTGGAGGAAATCTACTGTCATCCTGAGCATTTCATCCTCTGCAAATGGGAGGTGATACTGCAGTATTGACATCTCGCTCTTTTTGTCAGGAAAACCGAGTGAGAGTGTCGGCTGTAGTCTTGAAAGGATATAATCAGGTATTTCAAAAGTTGATTCATCATCATTCATTGTTACACAGCACCTGAATTCACTATCGGCATGAATGGTTATACCCGCGACTATAGATTCAACATACCGCCTGTAGTCAAGCAGAGGTGCGAGAGATGCCCAGCTCTTTTCATTCATGCGGTTACCCTCATCAAGGATACATATACCGCCTGTAAGCATTGCACTTACAAGAGGTGAGGCATGATATGAAATCTTCCCCGATTCAGACAGAACTGGTGTTATGAGAAGGTCTTCGGGCCTTGTATCAGCTGTGCATTGAAATATATAGAGAGGCTGTCCTCTTAATTTTGCTGCAGCCGTTGCAAGGGTGGTCTTCCCTATGCCGGGAGTTCCTGTAACTCGTGGTGAGAGGGGCAAATCCTTCTCATCAACGACAAGCCAGCATGCAAGGAGTTGTTTCAGTATCTCGCCATTACCTATCCATCTAATATCTGTGATATCAGGATGGCTTAGCGTAAGATTAACCCCGTCAACTGAAATTGTTTTTTTAGAAGAATTCATCTGTAAATATCTCTTTGTGGTAATGTGGTAATCTTGAAATTATTTTACTACAATTTGTAGAATACTCAAAATTAATTAACCGACAATAGGGAGGGGGGTTTTGCAGAAATTGCACTTTCCATTACTATAATTCTTTTCAATTACAAAATATCCTTCCCTTGAGATGATAAGCTTTTTACAGTTGTGGCAGTATGTATTGTTCCATTCATCCTGCATGATATTTCCCACATAGACATAGTTTATCTTCTTTGTTGCAATTTCCCTTGCCCTCTTGAGTGTCTCAAGGGGCGTAGGCGGGAGGGGCATCTTGTAATTTGGAAAGTATCTTGAAAAGTGAAGTGGTATGTTTGGGTTTACTGATGAAAGCCAGTCTGTTAATTTGTGAAAGAGTTCGTCTGTATCATTTAGTGTCGGTATTACAAGGTTTGTAATCTCTACATGACATGACTTCTGGGATATCTCTACTGTTTTTAATACTGGATCCAGTCTTGCCGAGCATATTTTTCTGTAAAAGGAATCGTCCATAGATTTTACATCTATATTCATGGCATCTATCAGAGGGAGTATTTTAATAAGAGGTTCCTCATTTATAAATCCATTTGTAACGAGGACATTTTTCAGTCCCTCCTTTTGTGCCAGTTTGGCGGTATCAAGGACATATTCATACCACATTAGCGGTTCGGTATATGTATAGGATATGCCGATTGATTTGTATTTCTTTGCAAATTCTACTGCCCTTTCAGAAGACAGGTGCTGTGTGGGGGATTCCATCTGAGAGATTTCCCAGTTCTGGCAGAATTTACAGCTCAGATTACAACTGTTGGGACTTATGGATAATATCTCGGTTCCGGGATAGAAATTGTATAGTGGCTTCTTTTCAATTGGATCATTTGCTATAGATGTGGTCTGTGCATAGTTTTTTGCATAAAGCACACCCCCCCTGTTCTCCTTCCCCATACATATACCAATCTTGCCATCCTTGATGGTGCAGTGGTGGGGGCAGAGATTGCATCTTACCTTTTTATCCTCTAATTTTTCGTAATACAGTGCCTCATGCATAAAAAAACAAAAATTAATTTACCTATTTATACCTCTTCACCTCAAACCTCTGCAGTTTTACCTCCTCATCAGGTGATATTCCTGCCTTTCTTTTGGCAATATAAATCTGCTCTTCAACTGTGTCAACACCTTCAATATCAGGAAGGAGAAGGCCCTTTTTCCATCCTTTTGTTACAATGACGCCATATCTTTTTGGGTCAAGTTCATCAGGAGAGGCTATCTTTTCAGGCTCTGTAAGGATATCAACAGAAATATCCAGCGAATCAAGTTCTTCAGGTGTAATAGGGGGGAATCTTGGGTCCCTTGTTGCCGCACTTATAGCATTCTGTATAACTTCAGCGGCTATATTAGGTTGTGTGGGGGAGAATGTTCCAATGCATCCTCTCAGGTCTCCATGTTTTTTTATTGAGACAAATACCCCTGCCATTCCTTTCATCTCATCGGTAAGGTAAGAGGGGATGGATATAGTTTTACCTGTTTTTACATAAGCATCAATTGTATCTCTGGCAAGCTTGACTAAAGGATGTGTGTTCATAGAAGGGTTCGTGGGTTCAAGGGTTCAAGGGTTCGTGGGTTCAAGGGCTGTTTTTCCTCTACCCTTGATCCCTGAATCCTAATTTTTAGCTTTTTCTCTCTACTATATAATCTGCTACAGATATGAGGGTATTAAAGTATTGTTCGGTAGAAGAAGATTTTAAAGAGGCTATACTCTGTTTTGCATTCTCAATATAATCCCTTGCCCTCTTCATTGTGTAGTCTATTGCACCATAGCTTTTCATGAGGTATATAACACGCTTCAGCTGCTCCCTGCTTATTTCAGGGGAATTCATAATCTCCTTTAATTCGTCTTTTCTTCCTTCATTAGCCTCTCTGTATAAATGTATAATGGGTAATGTAACCTTCCCCTCAACGAGGTCGTTTCCAACAGGTTTTCCAAGTACCATTTCATTTGATGTGTAATCAAGGACATCGTCCACCAATTGAAATGCAATGCCGATATTCTTTCCAAATGATATCAATGCATCAACCTTCTCATTGGGGACACCGCCGAGTATAGCACCAATTCCACAGCATGCTGAGATAAGGGCGGCAGTCTTTCTATTTATAGTATCCAAATATGTATCCTCAGTAGTATCAAGTGTATATTTATTAATCAGCTGTTTGATTTCGCCCTCTGCCACATTTTTTATTGCATCGGACAGTATAGCCATTATCCTCTTGTCATTGTCCTCTGCCATGAGGGCAAATGACCTTGAAAAGAGGTAGTCACCAACAAGCACGCTTGCGTCATTTCCCCATTTTGCATTTGCAGAAGGGTTTCCTCTCCTTATGTCTGACTCATCAACCACATCGTCATGGAGGAGCGTAGCGGCATGGATGAACTCAACCACGCATGAATAGGTTATGTGCCTGCTGCTGCCATTATGGCTGCTATAACCGCACATCTTTGATGTGATTAGGACAAGGAGAGGTCTGAGCCTCTTACCGCCGCCGTTATACAGATAACTGCTTATAGTTGGAATAAGGGCAACATCGGAGTTGTAATTTTTTTTGATATACTCCTCTACCTTAGTTAAGTCATCCTGCAGAAGGGTGATTGCATCCTTAAAGCTCATAACGGAAGGATAAATTAGGTATGAGTTCTTTGTCAAGGGAATTTCTTGTCTGTGTCTGAAAGAAGGAACAAATACACTGTATAAGAGTCAGTAAGAGGGACAATAAATATCAGAGTGTAGCTAATAGACCCATGTTGATTGTGGCACTACATGGTCTATCCTGAATTTGTAGTTGTAATCAATTATATTTCCGGCAATCTCTATTGGCATTGAAATTGAAAATATCTTTCCCCTGTTTTTAATTGCTTCTTCGTCAGTCTGATTGAATAATGGACGGACATACCATGTCCATTCTTCCATAAACTCTATATTTTCTATGGGAACGATTAAATCATTTAATTCTGTCTTTGCCTGAATCTCCTGAATAGGTTGTTTGTCCATTTTGTCTGTAAATATATTTTTAAAGCCTGTTATTCTCTGCACGACTCCATTTGTATCTACAAAGGAAAACCTCTCCCATAAAATTTTTAGTTGTTCATCCGTTTTATTTTTAAGTCTAAAGTATATCTTCTTTTCTTTGAATGTAAATTTTATTGATAGTCTGTCATCCTCAAATTCTTTGTCATAGCTTGGCGGCTGTTTTATCCCGTTTTTGATGACCTCTGGTTCCACGAGGGTGTATATATTGTAGTATTTGTATGGACTCCTCTCGGCACAACCAACAAGAAGACAGAGGACAGAAGTCAGAAGCCAGACAAGGAATAACTTACCTCTGTCCTCTGTCTTCTGTTGTCTGTTGTCTGTTGTCTGTCTTTTGACTTCTGTCTTCTGCATATCCTCCTTATTCTTACTTTTGTGTAAGATGATATTCCATATATTCTACAAACCTGTTAAATAGATATCTTGAATCATGGGGTCCAGGTGATGACTCGGGGTGATACTGGATAGAGAAAATAGGCAGGTTTTTATGTTTTACTCCCTCTACAGTTTTATCATTTAGATTTATATGGGTTAGTTCAAGTTCCGGCGGGAGTGAAGCTGCATCCACCGCAAAACCATGATTCTGGGCGGTAATCTCTACCTTTCTCGTAGTTAAATCCATCACAGGGTGATTACCGCCTCTGTGTCCAAATTTCAATTTATAGGTCTTTGCACCAAATGATAGGCATAATATCTGATGACCGAGACATATTCCAAATATAGGTTTTTTACCGATAAGTCCTCTTATATTTTCTGCCATATATGGGACAGCGTCAGGGTCTCCGGGACCGTTTGATAAAAATATACCGTCTGGATTTATTGATAGAACTTTGTCAGGACTTGTGAATGCAGTGACAACAGTCACATCACAGCCTGCATCTACCAATTGTCTTAGTATATTTTGCTTTATACCACAATCGTATGCAACAACCCTGAATCGTTTTTCTTGATTTCTGGCTTCTGACTTCTGACTTCTGACTTCTATATTCCATCCCCCTTCTGTCCAGTGGTATTTCTCATGGCAGGTAACCTCTTTGACCAGGTCTCTTCCTATCATTGTGGGGGATTCTTTTGCCTTCTTAATAAGACTTTCTGGATTAAAATCTGTAGTTGAAATTATACCCTGTTGTGCCCCCTTATCCCTTATATGTTTTGTAAGCATCCTCGTATCAATTCCCTGAATGCCGACAATATTATAATCTTTAAGATATTCATCAAGACTTTTCTGTGCCCGCCAGTTGCTTATAATCTTACTTCCCTCCTTAATAATAAACCCGGCAGTCTGCGGTTTTACAGATTCCACATCTTCCTCATTTATTCCATAATTTCCTATCAGAGGGTATGTCATTGTAACAATCTGTCCTCTATAAGAAGGGTCTGTAAGTATCTCCTGATACCCAATCATGCTTGTATTAAATACAACCTCTCCTATAGTCTCACCCTCTGCACCGAAGGATTCCCCCTCAAATATTGTTCCATCTGATAAAACCAATATCGCCTTACCCATAATTTCAAAATAGCAAATGTCAGATTAAATAGCAATTATTTCTCAATATGAAATCAGTAAATGCATTTTTTGGGTTGAGAAATAGTCAGATTGGATTTTGACTAAATCTGTTTGACTCCGTTTATTATTACTGTATTTACCATGCCTTTAACATTCCATCCATTGAAAGGTGAATTTTTCCCCTTTGACTTGAATTTCTTTACATTTATCTGCCATACCTCTTCGGGATTGATAATAGTAATATCTGCATCACTTCCAACTGAAAGTGTTCCTTTGTTTATCCCCAATATCTTGGCAGGATTTACCGTCAATTTTGAAATTGCATCGTTAAGGGAAATTACACCATCTTCTACAAGTTTCAGAGTCAATGGCAAAGCCGTTTCAAGTCCTACAATTCCAAACGGCGCCTTATCAAACTCAACATCTTTCTCTGATGCCTCATGAGGTGCGTGGTCTGTGGCTATAACATCAATTGTCCCATCCTTTAACCCATCTCTTATTGCCTTTAAATCGTCCTCACTTCTTAATGGCGGGTTCATCTTTGCATTTGTGTTGTATCCTCTTACCCCTTCTTCTGTAAGTGTGAAGTAGTGAGGTGCTGTTTCGCATGTAACCTTTACACCTCTATTTTTTGCATCCCTTATTAAATTTACTGTACCTCTTGTGCTTACATGGGCAATATGGAGTCTTGCACCTGTCAATTCTGATAAGGCAATATCCCTCGCAGTCATCACATCCTCTGCAGTATTTGGTATCCCTTTGAGACCCAATTCTGTTGAGGCAAACCCTTCATTCATTACACCCCCCTCAGAAAGGTGTAAATCCTCACAGTGGGAGAGGACAGGCAAATCAAACATGGATGCATATTCCATTGCCCTCCTCATCAATTCACTGTTCATCACAGGCTTTCCGTCATCAGTTACAGCAACAACACCTGCCGATTTTAACTCGCCAATCTCAGATAGCTCCTCCCCTTTAAGCCCCTTTGTTATAGCACCAACAGGATATACATTTACAACACCCTCTTTTCTTGCCTTGTCCAATATAAAATCTGTAACAGACTGATTGTCATTTACAGGTTTTGTATTCGGCATACAGGCGATTGATGTAAATCCGCCTGCCAAAGCCGCCTCTGTCCCTGTTTTTATAGTTTCCTTATACTCATAACCGGGCTCTCTTAAGTGGACATGCATATCAATAAGCCCTGGGACTACAATCTTATCAGAGGCATCTATAATAGTGGTGAGTGGTGAGTGGTGAGTGGTGAGTGAGTTCCCTATTTCAATTATTTTTCCATTTTCAATGAGGATATCCAGTACAGTATCAATCTTATTCGCAGGGTCAATAACCCTGCCGTTTTTAATAAGTGTTTTGGAATTTTTAATCATGCCCCTCCTGTCAAAAGATGAAGGATAGCCATTCTTACAGCCACACCGTTTGTAACCTGGTCAAGGATTAGTGAATATTGTCCATCAGCCACATCAGCAGAAATTTCTACACCCCTATTCATAGGTCCGGGATGCATTATTATTACATCTTCCTTTGCATTTTTTAATTTTTCAGTATTGAGTCCAAACAGTCTTGAATATTCCCTGATTGAAGGGAATAACCCTTTTTCCTGCCTTTCAAGTTGAATCCTTAACATTATAATTACATCTGCCCCTTCTATTGCCTTTTTTACATCTGTAGATATCTTAACCCCCATTTTCTCAATATCTACAGGTATTAGTGTTGATGGTCCTGAAACAGTTACATCCATTCCCATCTTGTTCATAGCATATATATTTGACCTTGCCACACGGCTGTGGGCAATATCTCCGATTATACTGACCTTTAACCCTTTGAGTTCTTTCTTTTTCTCTCTGATTGTAAATAAATCAAGGAGAGCCTGTGTGGGATGCTCATGCGCCCCATCCCCTGCATTTATGACAGGACACTTTAAAATTTTTGAAATAAAATCAGGTGCCCCGGAGGATGAATGTCTTATAACCACTGCATCGGGATTCATTGCCTCTAAATTTTTTGCAGTATCCTTGAGTGTTTCACCTTTAACCACACTGCTTGTAGAGACTGATATATTTACAACATCAGCACTTAATCTTTTTCCAGCAATCTCAAAGGATGTTCGTGTGCGGGTGCTTGATTCGTAAAAGAGGTTTATTATAGTCTTTCCCCTTAAGGCAGGGACTTTCTTAATATCCCGCGATGAAATCTCCTTCATAGATTCTGCAGTATCAAGAATAAGGAGAATCTCCTCAGGTGATAAATCTTTAGTCCCTATCAGGTCTTTACTCTTTAATTTATTTATCATCTAATTCTTCTACAACTACCTTATCCACTCCATCCTCTTCTTTCAGCATTACCTTTACTGACTCATTATGGGATGTAGGGATATTTTTTCCAACAAAGTCCGCCCTTATCGGCAGTTCCCTGTGTCCCCTGTCTATAAGGACTGCAAGTTGTATATTTGCAGGTCTGCCAAGGTCTATCAAGCCATCAATAGCAGCCCTGATGCTTCTTCCTGTGTAAAGCACATCATCTACCAGTATGACTTTTTTATCCGTTATAGAAAATGGTATCTCTGTTTTTTTTACTATATGTTTTGAAATGTCAGATTTAATGTCATCCCTGTAAAGGGTTATATCAATAATCCCGACAGGGATTGCCTCTCCTTCAATCTCTTTAATTTTTATTGCCAGCCTCTCGGCAATAAATACACCTCTTGTCCTTATGCCGACAATTACGATGTCATGAGCACCTCTATTTTTTTCCAGAACCTCATGTGCAATTCTGGTAATAGCCCTGTTTACCTCATCAGCATTCATTACTCTTGTATTCATAAAAATTTAAGCAAAAAAAAACCTCCTGCCATTAAATGGCGAGGAGGCTTCTAAATGTTCTATTTTTATTATTATAGTTCATTTCTTCCCTTTATAGTCTCACGGGACTATTTTAAAGAGTTTTACATATAAGAACATATAAGTTGAGTAATGTCAAGTAATTTAGTATATTCAAAAACCATGAAAATAAAGATTTGTATAACAGCCTTCTTTATTTTAATTTTTACCTCCTGCAATATTGCTGAGACAAAAAACAGTAATATCTTCAGGATGAGTATTTCTACTGAACCGCCTACACTTGACTGGTCGCTTGCCACTGATGGAGTATCATTTAATGTTATTGCAAGTATAATGGAGGGGCTTACAGAGTTTGATGAGAAATTGAATCCAAAACCTGCAATTGCATCAAAATGGGATGTATCAGGGGATGGAAAGATATACACTTTTTATCTCAGAAAGGATGTATTCTGGACAGATGGTAAGCCCGTAACTGCTTATGACTTTGAGTATTCATGGAAAAGGCTCTTAAATCCTCAGACTGCGGCTGAATATGCCTATTTTTTATACGACATACTAAATGCCTATGAATATAATTCAGGTAAAATCAAAGACCCTGAATTGGTAGGCATAAAGGCAATCTCTCCCGGTGTGCTTGAGGTTAGATTAAAAAAACCAATAGTCTATTTCCCCAGTATTACGACCTTCATGGTAACTTTTCCCCAGAGGAAGGATATTATAGAAAAGTATGGTGACAGATGGACAGAGCCTGAAAATATAATAACCAACGGACCATTTAAGCTGACTAAATGGAGACATGAGTATCAATTGATTCTAAAGGCAAATGAAAAATACTATAACGGCAAACCTAAAGTAAATACAATTAAGCTCTTTGTTGTGAATGAGCGAAACACTGCCCTTACACTCTATGAGACAGGTGATTTAGATATGGTGAGCCTGCCGCCTGAAGCCATACCATCATACAGGGAAAAATCTGAATACAAAAATATACCCTTGCTCAGGGGATATTATTATGGATTCAATGTTCATAAAAAGCCCTTTGATGATGGAAGAATAAGAAGGGGATTTGCTATGGCTATCAATAAGGAAGAATTGCCACGCATCTTAAATGGTGGCGAGATTCCAACAGATTCATGGATATCAAAAGATATGCTTGCACATAATCCAAAAATCGGCGTAAAGTTTAATCCTGAAGAGGCAAAGAGAATCCTTTCTAATGCAGGGTTTCCTAACGGGAAAGGTCTGCCGCCTATTACACTAATATTTAATACTGACCCTGTAAACAGCCTTATAGCAGAGAATGTCCAATTCCAGTGGAAAAGAAATCTTAATGTGGAAGTGAAGCTTGACAATCAGGAGTGGAAGGTGTTTTTAAAGAGGCTAAAGACAGATACACCGGCAGTCTTCAGGCTTGGCTGGGGTGCCGATTACCCCGACCCTGATAATTTTATGACACTCTTTACAACCGACAGCGGAAATAATAATACGGGCTGGTCAAATAAAAGATATGATGAACTAATAAATATGGCGAGAGGGGAGGGGGATAGGGAAAAAAGAATAAATATGTATGATGAGGCACAGAGGATTTTATTGGAGGAAGATATTGCAATAATACCACTATTCTTTACCGCCCAGAATGTTTTAATTAAACCTTATGTAAAGGGGTTAAGACTTGATGCAATGGAACTGCTCTATCTTAAAAAGTTGAAGATAGAAAGACACTGAAATTATCAACCGCAAAGACGCAGAGAACACAGAGTTTGAAAATTTTTATTATTATCTGATTATCCTCTGCGACCTTTGCGTCTCTGCGGTAAAATTAGGTAAATATGCTTCTTTTTATATTCAAGAGATTTTTGTGGGGAATACCTGTCTTGCTGACAGTGGCGACTCTGACATTTGCCATCATGCACATTGTCCCAGGCGGACCCTTTGACAGAGAAAAGAAACTACCACCTGAGATAAAGGCAAATGTGGAGGCAAAGTATCATCTGGATAAGCCACTCCATAAACAGTATATTTTGTATCTTTATGGATTAATTAAGGGTGACCTTGGACCATCCTACAAATATCTTGGTAGAGATGTGAGAGATATTATAAAGGATACCTTCCCTGTATCAATCCAGCTTGGAGTCCTTGCACTCTTTATTTCTATAATAATCGGCATTGGCACAGGTGTTATTGCAGGAATCAAATCAGATACATGGTGGGACAGGCTGACCATCCTGTTTGCTACTACAGGCATATCACTTCCAAATTTTATTCTTGGCATCATATTGATTCTTCTGTTTAGCCATTTTTATAAAATTTTTCCCCCTGCACTATGGGAGGGGTGGAGATATATGATACTCCCTTCCATTACACTCGGATTTGCACCGGCGGCATATATTGCAAGACTTACCCGTTCAGGTGTAATTGACGTAATGAATAAGGACTATATAAGAACTGCGAGGGCAAAGGGGTTGAAATACAGAAGTATAGTCTTAAAGCATGTCCTCAAAAATTCCATTATGCCTGTTGTAACTATTCTTGCTCCACTGACCGCTGCACTTGTAACAGGCTCTTTCATAGTTGAATACATATTCTCTATTCCGGGGATGGGAAGATTTTTTGTAACTGCTGTAACCAATAGGGATTATCCACTGATTATGGGGGTGACACTGATTTACACAGTAATAATAGTATTGGCAAATGTAGCCGTAGATATTCTCTATACATTTTTAGACCCGAGGGTGAAACTTGAGTAAATTATCAATCATTAGTGGAATATTTTTAATCATCATTTCTCTCTCTGCCATCTTTGCACCTTGGATTGCTCCTTATTCTTATGATTTGCAAAATCCCACTGAACTTTTACAAAGTCCGAATTTAAACCATATAATGGGGACTGACAGGCTTGGGAGAGACCTGTTTTCACGAATACTATATGGGGCAAGGCTCTCCATCTCTGTCGGCATATTCACTGCCCTTTCAGCCCTTATCATAGGAACAATCTATGGTGCAATTTCTGGTTATATTGGAGGAAGGATTGACAATTTTATGATGAGGGTTGTAGATGTAATCTATTCACTTCCAGACCTCCTATTAATAATTTTAATAACCGTTATTCTTGGCAGAGGATGGATAAGCATATTTCTTGCCCTGAGTCTTGTAAGCTGGGTTACTGTTGCGAGGCTTATAAGAGGGGAGGTATTGAGACTTAAAGAATTGCATTTTATTGAGTCTGTTAAGGCTCTTGGTGCTAATCACGATAGAATACTTTTTATCCATATATTGCCAAATACTCTCGGCATTCTTGTCGTAACACTTACATTCAGATGTGCCGCCGCTATCTTAGCTGAATCAACATTGAGCTTTATCGGTCTTGGGCTTGCTCCACCCTTTGCAAGCTGGGGGACACTGGCAAATGACGGATGGGGTGCTATAAAATTTTATCCCCATCTGACAATTTTTCCCGGTAGTGCCATACTTATTACAATGCTCGCCTTCAATTTCCTCGGCGATGGGTTAAGAGACGCACTTGACCCTCATAAAAAAGTATGACAATAAATCAGGTAAAGGTAGTATATTATAAACAGCTAATATTATTTCTGCGCCCGTAGCTCAGCGGATTAGAGTGGCAGACTCCGGATCTGCAGGTCGGGGGTTCAAATCCCCCCGGGCGCATTAACATAGGAGGAGCGTAAATGAAAGAGATTGTCAAATGGCTTATTGAGAGTGAAGAAAGGGCATTTAAGCTATACGAAAAAACTGCAGGTATTTTTTTAGATGATGAAGAATTTGCTGAATTTTTATTGCACCTGAGCAGAGAGGAAAAGAGGCATGGTGAGTTAATGAAAAGGGCTTCAGAGGTGATTGGAGACAGAAGCGATTATTCTTCCCTCGTATATATTGATGATAAAATGAAGCAGGGCATTGAGGATTATTTTTCCCTATGTGAAAAAAAGATAGATACAAAGGAAATTATAAAAGGTGATGTTATAGCCTGTATTATCGCTACAGAATTTTCAGAGTGGAATACTCTATTTCTATTTGTCAGTAATACCCTGAAGCACGGACATGAAGAATTTAATTCAACATTGCCAAAGATTCAGCATCACATGAGGCGTATAGAACAGTTTTTAGAATCACAGACAGGATTTGGTGAACAACTTCAAAAGCTAAAAAATTTACCAAAGATATGGGAAGAAAAAATCCTTGTAGTAGATGATGAGCCGGTAATAGTTGATATGCTCGTTGCAATTCTTGAAGAAGATGATACTATTCATAGTGCATCAAATGGTAAGGATGCCCTTAGAAAATTAGATGATGAGCATTATTCAGCCATAGTAAGTGATGTAGATATGCCTTTAATGAATGGCATAGAGTTTTATAAAAAGGCTGTTGAAAAATATCCAAATATCAGGGATAGATTCCTGTTTTTTACAGGTTCCTTTGATTTAGAAGTCCTTGACTTTTTTAAACAGAATAAAATCAAATACCTTCCCAAGCCTTCAAGTATAACTGATATAAAAAAGGCAGTATTTGAGATAATAAGCAGATAAATAGGTTTTTTTAATTGGTTTTTTAGGTTAAATTTTCCTGCCTGAAATTGAAGCATAAATTTTTCTCCTGCTTAAATCTTAAGCACAAAAACATATCCATTTTTAAATAATCCCTTATTCTAATAAGGTTTTCTTGAATGGCATACCTCTTGCTAATCTATATTTTCATTATGAAGATATTTTTAAATTTTCTTATTTTTTCGTTTATTTTTATTAATGATGTTTCTGCGGAAAGGATTATTACATCGGAGGATGTCCAGACCAATCTTGATATTGTCTGGATATGTATTGCCACAGTCCTTGTCTTTTTCATGAAGGCAGGGTTCATCATGGTGGAGATTGGCTTTACAAAGGCAAAGAACGCTGTCAATGCCATCATGAAAAATATGATGGATTTTGCAGTGAGCTCCATTGCCTTCTGGGTAATAGGCTTTGGGATTATGTTCGGGACATCAAATGGACTCTTTGGAACAGATGGTTTCTTCCTCCACGATTATGCTGATTCCCGCGACCCTTGGCTATTTGCCTTCTGGATGTATCAGCTTGTGTTTGTATCTTCTACTGCTGCTATTGTATCGGGTGCAATGGCAGAGAGGACGAGATTCTTTGCCTCGCTCATGTTTACTGTGTTTATGTCTGCATTTATTTATCCGATATTCGGCAGCTGGGTCTGGGGCAGCTTCTATCACGGCGGGGGATGGCTTGAGAATCTTGGCTTTAAGGATTTTGCAGGCTCAACAGTTATTCACGCCATCGGCGGATGGGCAGGGCTGGCAGGGACAATGGTTCTTGGCCCCCGTATGGGGAAGTTCAGGAGAGACGGGACCATAAATCCAATTCTTGGACATAATCTCCCCCTTGCAGCACTTGGCACGTTGATTTTATGGTTTGGATGGTATGGATTCAATGCCGGTAATACATTGGAGGGAGGAAGCAAGATTGCAAATATTATGATAAACACAACCCTTTCAGGCTCTGCGGCGGCTGTGTCGGGGATGATTACAGCATGGTTTAGATTTGGCAAGCCTGATGTCGGAATGACCCTTAACGGCGCCCTATCCGGTCTTGTTGCAATTACTGCGGGTTGCGCCGATGTAGAGCCTGTGTGGGCGGTAGTTATAGGAATTGTTGCAGGGGTTATTGTTGTTTTCTCTGTTATTCAATTTGACAGGTTGAAGATAGATGACCCTGTTGGTGCTGTATCCGTCCATGGGGTCTGTGGTGTGTGGGGAACTGTAGCTTTAGGAATGTTCAAGACAGGAGAGATGTTTAACCTCCACAATATCGGTATCCAGCTGCTCGGCAGTGTTGTTGCATTTGTCTGGGCGTTTTTTGTTTCCTACGGAATCTTTATGTTCATCAAAAAGGCAATTGGTTTGAGGGTTACTGAGGAAGAGGAGTATCAGGGGCTTGACTATTCCGAGCATACGGCAGCAGCATACCCTGATTTTCAGATTACAAATATAAAATGAACAAAAACTTTAACACGAATGATACGAATGGACGAATTACACGAAAATATTCAAACAGGGATATACAGGATGGACAGGATAAAAGAAAATCCTGATTATTCTGTGCATCCCTGTTAAATAAATGTTTTTATTCGTGCCATTCGTATATTCGTGAAATTCGTGTTTTAGGGTTTTATAATTTCCATGGATGAAAATAGATTAAACATAGATGAAGGTTTTAAACGGTCTGCACCAAGCAGGGTGCATATAATTGCCATTGTCTTTTTAACGGCAGCAGGACTGATAATATCTTATGGCCTTACAACCCTGTCATTTCATTATTCATCAACAAATAAGTTCTGCTCATCACAGTGTCATGAGATGGTTGAGCCGTATCAACAGTATCTTAAGTCATCTCATTACGACAGTGAGAGAGGTGTGGTGGCTGATTGTGCTGACTGTCATCTGCCTCCGGGGGAATTTAATAAATGGTATACAAAGATTCATCAGGGTATGAAGGATACTATAATGCATTTTCTATTAAAGCCTGAAGAGATGGACCATCAAAAATGGAAGGTATCGGCAGCAAAAAGTATCAGGTCGGAGGCATGTGAAAGGTGTCATAAAAATCTTTTCCCTTCAGGTCTTCACAGAGGAGGGCTTTTAGCTCATAAGGCATTTAAGAAAAAAGAGGTAAAGAGTTGTCTAAACTGCCATACAAATTTGGTTCATGTAAGGAGGGAAATATGATGAAGAAGTCAGAAGTCAGAAGTCAGAAGCCAGAAGCTTGCCCTGAGCGAAGCCGAAGGGTCAGAAGACAGATTTTCTGTTCTCTGTTCTCTGTTCTCTGTCTTCTGTTCTCTGTTCTCTGTCTTCTGATTCCTGATGCTTTTGCAATAAAGAAGACAAGGGAGGAGATAGAGGCATCAAAGAGGTGTGTCCTTTGTCATAACCAGATTAGCCCCGGAGTTGTCAATGACTGGGAAAAGAGTAATCATGCAAAGGCACAAGTTACCTGTATTGATTGCCATCAGGCTGATAGTACTGATGCTGATGCAAAAAAACATGAAGGTGAGGTTATATCAGCTATTGTGAGTCCGAGGGACTGCTCCCGCTGTCATCCGAAACAGGTTATGGAGTTTAATGAATCACTCCATTCAAAGGCTGTATCTTTTGTCCAGAATCTCGAGGGGGACAGGGCAGGGGATGATGCACTTGCTTACAAAGTAGAGGGGAAGGCTGCAGCGATTATGGGGTGTGAGAAATGTCATGGGACAATCGTGAAAGTAAAAAACGGCATATTCGATAAAGATACATGGCCAAATAATGGAATAGGCCGTGTCAATCCTGATGGGAGTAAGGGCTCATGCACAGCTTGTCATACAAGACATCTCTTTTCAATTGCAGAGTCAAGAAAACCTGAAACATGCGGGACATGCCATATGGGGCCCGACCACCCCCAGTATGAAATTTATATGGAATCAAAGCATGGTGTTATATACAGCTCGGAAAAAGAAAAATGGAATATGGATATTGCAGCATCGGCATGGGATACAAGACATTTCAGGTCACCAACTTGTGCTACATGCCATATGTCAGGGATTGGCGGGCTTGAGCCAACACATAATGTGAGTGACAGGCTTTCGTGGGAGCTTGAATGGCCATTATCTGAAAAGACAAATGACTGGAAGGGTAAAAGAGAAAGGATGCAGATGGTATGCCTATCCTGTCATTCAAAAAACTGGGTTGAAGGGTATTACCAGCAGTTTGACAATGTAATCACCCTTTATAATGAGGAGTATTACAAGCCTGTAAAGAAGGAGATGGATGAGCTTTATAAACTGGGTTATCTGACAAAGGATAAGTTTGACGAGGAGATAGAGTTTGAATTTTTTGAATACTGGCATCATGAGGGGAGAAGGGCGAGGATGGGTGCATCCATGATGGGACCAGATTATACCCAGTGGCACGGTTTTTATGAGCTTGCAAAAAGGAGATTGGAGTTAAAAAATGAGATTAGAGAAATAATGGAAAAGAAGGGGAAGGGGAAATGAACAAGGAAGACAGAAGACAGAAGACAGAAGACAGAATAAAGACTTTTGGTTTCTTGCTTCTTGTTTCCTGCTTCTTGCTTCTTACCTTTTACTGGAACAAAAAGAGCGAGGATGTGTCTGCAACACCTATGGATGCAGTTGAGATGGTAGAGATTCCGCAAGGTTCATTCATCATGGGAAGTCCAGATGGTGAGTTTGATGAGAGGCCGTTACATAGGGTTGAGATAGGCAGTTTTTATATGGACAGATATGAAGTGACCAATATTCAGTATCAGAGATTTATTCTTGCAAATCCTTACTGGCAGAAGGGCAAAGTTAGATTTGAAGAGGCAGATTATAATTATCTGAATGACTGGGCTGGTAATGAATTTCCAAAAGGGAAAGAGGATCATCCCGTAGTTTATGTAAGCTGGTATGCCGCCAATGCCTATGCCAGATGGGTTGGAAAGTCCCTTCCTACTGAGCCACAGTGGGAATACTCTGCCAGAGGAGGTTATGAAGGTATGAGATATGTGTGGGGGAATTCCGGAGAGACTTATCTATCTAATTTTAGAGGCAGGGGGGTTATGCCTGTTGGGACTTTCAGTATGAATGGCTTTGGGGTTAATGATATGGCTGGGAATGTGTGGGAATGGACTTCGGATGGATATGAGCTTTATATGGGAGGGGAGGAGAACAATCCAAGGCCGCGATTAAATAACCACCTGAAGGTAATCCGCGGCGGTTCATGGAATAGTGACATGAATGAAATGCGTGTATCTGTGAGAAAGACAGAGAAGCCAAATGTCTGCAGGGGGGATATTGGATTTAGAACAGTAAGCAGTATACAGTAAGGAGTAAGCAGAAAAAAATACTGCCTACTGCTTACTGCCTACTATTAAAAAAAGGGGGGAGATATGAATATCATGCAAATTTTTAGTGTAAAGAAGTTGATTCCTGTTATTTTGGGAATAGTAATAATCTATTCCCTTTTTGGTAAAAACCCTATGGGTTATTATCATGTAGTTCAGAAATGGCCCAGCGGGGAGTTGAAAATTATTACAGAGCCGGGGTTATATTGGAAGGGTCCCTTAAGTGATGTAACAAAGTTCAGGGCATCAGGTGTTGTCACATTTGAAGACAGAATAGAAAATATCAGGAAAGAGGAGAAGAAGGTTATTGATTCAATCAATGTGGTTTTTAAGGATAATGGCATCGGGAGCATAAATGGCATTATAAGATATACACTCCCATCCATCCCTGAAAAGATGAAATTGATTGTCAGGGATGCGCAAAATGAGGATACCTTACAGCAGAAGATATTGAGGAACTATATTAACAGCGTGATGACCATCGTTGCTGCATCATACAGCAGTACAGACTCTATTCGTGAGAGGGGTAACTTTATCAGGGATATATTTGACAGCCTGCAGAATGGGATGATTGCCTATGAAAAAAGGGTAGTGGATGGGAATATAATTTTAACTCCGATAACAAAGTCGGAAAACAACATATCAATGCCTGTGAGGATGCCGCCGATTTCCGATAAATATGGGATAAATTTTAATAATTTCACCTTAAAGAAGATTGAGTATGATAAACAATCCCAGTCAAAGTTTGATGAACAGAGGCTGCTTGAACAGCAGAGGAATAATGCGATTATCATGGCAGAGAAGGCGAAACAGGATGCAATTACTGCAAAGGCTGAAGAGGAGAAACTTTATGCCGAGACAAAGATGAGGGAAGAGCCTCTGAGATTGGAGGCAAGAATAAGGGCTGAGAAGGATGCAGAGCTTGCAAGGATTGAGGCGGAGAAGGAAAAGTCAGTGGCAATTATTACTGCACAGAAAGGTAAGGAGGCGGCACAGTTATTATTAGAAAAATCAAGACTTGAGAAACAGTCTACGATTGAAGATGCAGAAGGAAAGAGGATTGCTGCTATAAAAGAGGCGGAGGGAAGACAGGCATTGGCAAAGGCTGATAACTCACTTGAGCTAAGACTGCAGATGAAGAAAGATACCCTTGTAGGTGTTGCAAATGCACTGAAAGATATAAAAGTCCCTTCAGCTATTGTGGGAAGCAGTGGCAGTCATACATCAGGGAATCCTGTCCTTGATATATTCATGTTGAATCAGCTAAAGGAACTTACAAAGGAGTAATATTTCAAAATATAGGAAATTATAAAATTCTGGAACACGAATTTCACGAATATACGAATGGCACGAATAAAAACTAAAATTAAAAGTAAAAATATTTTCTGTAATTAGTAGTTATTCGTGTAATTTGTCCCATTCGTGTTATTCGTGTTCAAGTCTTTGTTCTGCCACAAAATTAGGCATAAAAATTACCCTCTGCTTAAATATATAGCATAATACTGCTGACCACTGACCACTGACCACTGACCAAATAAATTATTTTCCCTAACCAAATCAATAAGTTTTCAATCTTCAATCTTCAATCTTCAATCTTCAATCTTATTTGGCATACCATTTGCTCATATGTATATACAGATGATTAAAAGAGAAGACATAAAAAATATAAGGGAGAAGCTGGGGATTACACAGGAAGAATTTGCGAGGAGGATTGGAGTTACAGTAACCACAGTTTCCAGATGGGAAAGGGGGGATTGCCTGCCAAAATCAAGGGTAGTAATTGAAAAGGTAAAGAGGCTTAAAAGTTCGGTTAACTGAAAGGAGGAAATTTAATGAAAAAGTTAAAGATTTTTGTAATTGTTAGTATGTTTTGTCTTTCGTTTTCTGGTATTTCAAGGGCAGAGGATGCAGGTGATATTTTAAAGGATGTGAAGGTTAATGGATTTGTTTCTACAGCATATAACCATAATCTTAACGACCCGGATACAAGGATGGTTAATTATCGTCCCTTCAATATGAATGCGAATGGTTTTAATGTGGATGTTGCCGAGCTTGTTTTTCAGAAGGAGGCAACTGAGGAGAGTAACATCGGCTTCAGGACAGATATTATGTATGGTTATACAATACCGGCTGCTATTCACTCTACAGGGGTAGCCCAGAGCAATGATTTTGATGTCCAGCAGGCTTATGTCCGATATGTTGCACCTATAGGAAGCGGACTTACACTTGATATGGGTAAATTCATTACAGAGATGGGGGCAGAGGTTATTGAGGGGTACGATGCATGGAATTACAATTACTCCCGTTCATTACTCTTTTATTACACCATTCCTTTTACCCATACTGGACTCAGGGCAACATATAAGTTCAATGATATGGCTACTGTCATGGGACAGATTTTAAATGGATGGGACAATGTTGTGGATAATAATAAGGCAAAGAGCTATTGCGCCCATCTGATATTGACACCTATAGAAAATACCATGCTGAATCTCAAATACATGAGTGGTCCTGAACAGAATAATAATGAGAGCAATATAAGAAGTGTAGCTAATGCAAATTTAACTGTAACTCTATTAGAGAAACTAACACTTAACTTTGATTATGTTAATGGGAGTGAGCAGAAGGACCCGAATAATGTTGTGACTGCAAATGGAGACAGTAAATGGTCAGGACTTGCAGGTGCTATCAGATATGCTGCCAGTGATAGATATGCCATTAATATCAGGGCAGAGACATTCAGTGATAATGATGGGGCAAGGACAGGGGTAAAGCAGGAGATGACGGAGATTACAATCACACCTGAATTTACTATTAAGAAGAATTTGGTTATAAGACCCGAATACAGACATGATGTATCTGACCAGAAGGTATTTGACAAAGGAAGTAATGCGGCAAGTGAAAAGGGGCAGGATACAGTGGCTATAAATATGTTCTTCTACTTTTAAGATTGACGAACTCTAAAAAGTTAAAAACTCCCTCTCCCTTAATGGGAGAGGGTTAGGGTGAGGGTGAAAAAAGGGAGGTGAAAAAAATGAAAAAGATTGAGGCGATTATTAAGCCTTTTAAGTTGGATGAGGTTAAGGATGAGCTTAATAAGGCAGGTATTCAGGGGATAACAGTCAGTGAGGTAAAGGGATTTGGAAGGCAGAAGGGGCATACAGAGCTTTATCGTGGTGCAGAATATGTGGTTGATTTCCTGCCAAAGGTAAAGCTTGAGATTATTGTTACTGATGATTTGGCAGAAAAGGTGATTAATACCATCATGAATACTGCAAAGACAGGCAGGATAGGGGATGGAAAAATATTCGTATCTAATCTTGAAGATGCAATCAGGATAAGGACAGGAGAGAGAGGAAAAGATGCAATCTAAATGCAGAATGTGGATTGCAGATTGCGGAATTAAATTAAATCCGCATTCCGCATTCCGAAATCTGCAATTGAAAAGGGGGGATTTAAAAATGGTTATAAAAAAGTATTTTTATGTAGTGCTTATTTTGTTAGCACTGACAACTTTTAGTGTTGCAGGAGTTTTTGCCGAAGAGGCTGCATCGGCACCAGCGGCACCATCATGGGATGCCAAATTTGCCGCAGATACGGTCTGGGTTCTTATTACTGCCTTTCTGGTGTTCTTTATGAATCTGGGTTTTGGGATGGTGGAGACAGGCTTATGCCGTTCAAAAAATGCTGTAAATATCCTATCAAAAAATGTCATAGTCTTCTGTGTTACCACTGTCTTTTTTTGGTTTATCGGATTTGGCATTATGTTTGGTAATGGTAGTCCATTTTTTGGTGCATCGGGGTGGATGCTCTATGGGGCAGACAATAGTCCTGCCACCGGAGATGCCTATCAGGGAGTCTTTGCTTCGCTAAACTGGACAGGAGTTCCTCTCTATGCAAAATTTATATTCCAACTTGTTTTTGCCGGAACTGCTGCAACAATTGTATCAGGGGCAGTTGCTGAGAGGATAAAATATTTTTCCTTTTTTGCTTTTTCTGTTGCTATGGCTATAGTCATATATCCTGTAGCAGGGCATTGGATATGGGGAGGAGGATGGCTTGCTACAATGAAAACCCCATTCCTTGATTTTGCAGGATCTACAGTTGTTCACAGTATCGGCGGCTGGGCTGCATTAATAGGAGCGATTTTACTGGGGCCTAGAATTGGAAAATATACAAAGGATGGCAAGGTCAATGCTATCCCCGGTCATGATATGGGTATGGCGACACTCGGAATGTTCGTCCTGTGGTTTGGCTGGTTTGGTTTTAATCCTGGCAGCACAATGGCTGCTGACCCTGATGCTATTGCCAGGGTTACTATAAATACTTGTATAGCAGGGGCGGTTGGAGGGGTAGCAGCCACTTTTGCCGCTTATCTGATGCTTGGCAAGCCTGACCTCAGTATGGCTCTAAACGGTATTCTTGCAGGCCTGGTGGCGATTACAGCCCCATGCAACTGGGTAACCCCTTTTGGCTCGCTTATTATAGGTACTGTGGCAGGCATACTGGTAGTCTATGCAGTCCTATTTTTTGATAAGGTAAAGGTAGATGACCCTGTAGGCGCTATTTCTGTCCATCTTGTCAATGGTATATGGGGCACCCTCTCTTTAGGATTGTTTGCTGCAAATGTCAGTGGTGGCATTACAGGATTATTCTATGGCGGTGGTATAGCCCAGCTTATTTCACAGATTAAAGGTGTGGTGGCTGTAGGTGTCTATGTGGTAGTAGTCAGCTTGATAGTTTGGCTTGTTATAAAGTCTGTCATGGGTTTAAGAGTAGAAGAAGATGAGGAGCGTGAGGGACTTGATATTGGCGAGCACGGAATGCAGGCTTATCCTGATTTTGTTGGGACAAGTTCTACAAGAGGTATTGTTTAAGTTGTAGGATATAGAATTGAAATAGAAAAGGGCAAGTCAGGATTATAAGGCTTAAGTAGTTCCCCAAACCCACCTACTACTGCCGTTTGTCCGACTTGCCCTAAGGATATTAATTACATAAGAATATACGATTGTCAAATGTTTTTATTTTTTTGAGCAAAGAAAATATAAAAATAACCACAGATGAACACAGATAAACACAGGTTTAAAATTTTTTAAAAATATCTGTGTGTATCTGTGGTTTCATTAAGTCTTTGTTTTTTATTTTTCAGTTCAGGTGGGAATAAGGGGAGAGGTTTGTTAATAAAAAATTGCATTCCAGAATAATATATGTTATAAACCTGCCTTTGAGAAATTATTTTAAACTCTTTCCCTAATTTAAAATACTATATCTGTAATATAAGGAGGTGATACAGCAAATTTTCAGTTTTCAGTTTTCAATAGTCAATTTTTTAATTTAATTTGAGGGAGGATTTATGACACCAAAAGAGGTTTTAGAGTTTTCAAAGAAAAATAATGCAAAGATGCTTGATTTGAAGTTTATGGATTTCCCTGGTATATGGCAGCATACCTCATTTCCAATACCGCAATTGGAAGAAAGCTCATTTGAAAATGGATTTGGATTTGACGGCTCGTCAATAAGGGGATGGCAGCCAATACATGCCAGCGATATGCTTCTCATTCCAGACCCTGCAACAGCTGTTATGGACCCATTTACGAAGGAGCCTACACTCTCCATGATATGCAATGTAGTTGACCCGATAACCAAGGAGAGATACAGCAGAGACCCGCGATACATTGCCCAGAAGGCTGAGGCTTATCTTAAGTCCACAGGCATTGCAGACACATCCTATATGGGACCAGAGGCAGAGTTCTTCATATTTGATGATATAAGATATGATACTAAGGAGCAGTGCAGCTATTACTTTATTGATTCTAAAGAGGGGAAATGGAACTCAGGCAAAGAGGAGAACCCGAATCTCGGTTATAAGCCAAGATATAAGGAAGGGTATTTCCCTGTCCCGCCAACAGACAGCCTTATGGATATCAGGGCAGAGATGTCATTAACCATGATGGCAATCGGGATAGATATTGAATGTCAGCACCATGAGGTTGCCACTGCTGGCCAGTGCGAGATTGATATGAGGTTTGCACCTCTTACAAAATGCGCTGACAATCTCATGTGGTATAAGTATATAGTAAAGAATGTAGCAAGGAGAAATAATAAGACTGCTACATTCATGCCGAAGCCTATATGGAATGATAACGGCTCAGGTATGCATACACATCAGAGTTTATGGAAGGGCGGAAAACCATTATTTGCGGGGAATGCCTACGGGGGCTTAAGTCAGCTGGCACTCTATTATATAGGCGGCATATTAAAACATGCACATGCCCTTGCTGCGATAGTGGCACCTACAACCAATTCATATAAGAGACTCGTTCCAGGATTTGAGGCACCCGTTAATCTCGCATATTCAAGCAGAAACAGGAGTGCGAGTGTCAGAGTTCCGATGTATTCACCAAGTCCGAAGGCGAAGAGGGTTGAGGTAAGATTCCCCGACCCGTCATGCAACGGTTATCTTGCGTTTGCAGCAATGCTTCTGGCAGGGCTTGACGGCGTGCAGAATAAGATTGACCCCGGTGAGCCTCTGGATAAGGATATATACGCATTGGGACCTGAAGAGTTGAAGAATGTCCCATCCCTCCCGGGTTCATTGGAGGATGCACTTGATGCACTTGAGAAAGACCAGGACTTCCTGTTAAAGGGAGATGTATTTACTCAGGATGCCATTGATATGTGGCTTGAGTATAAGAGGGAGAAAGAGGTAAATCAGATGAGGTTAAGGCCTCATCCATACGAATTTGGCCTCTACTTTGATATTTAATTGTTTAAAATTGCAGGGGCAATGAAATAAATTGCCCCCTGCAATCATTAAAATATCATCATCATTTCATTTATGACCTTTCATATTATTTAAGTAATTCCTTGACAAACTGCATAAAATTCCTTAAAAATATATAAATAGCTTTAAATAGTGGGCCGTTAGCTCAGCTGGTAGAGCAACTGACTCTTAATCAGTAGGTCGCTGGTTCGATCCCAGCACGGCTCATCAAAATTATTCATTTATTATCTTTCCTGATTTTCTCATCAGTATTCATATCATATCTTCTCTCATAATTCAGGTTGAAGAATTTTCAGTATGGATATAGAATTGTACTATGCAGGTTAGATTGGCAAAGACAGCAGGATTCTGTATGGGGGTAAAGAGGGCAATGGATATTGTCCTTGATGCCGTTGAAGAGGAGAAGGAGCTTTATACATACGGTCCCTTGATTCATAACCCCCAAGTAATAGAGATGCTTGAATCAAAGAATGTAAAGGTAATTAAAAACCTTGACAGTGTCCAATCAGGGACTGTAGTGATAAGGACACATGGCATAACCCCTGCTGTCAGACAGGAGATAAAGGCAAAAGGTGTAAAGATAAATGATGCCACATGCCCACTTGTTGCACGGGTGCAGTCAATTATAAAGAAGCATGCCAATAAAGGTTATTATACTGTGATTATAGGTGATGAGGGACATGCAGAGATAGTCGGACTTATGGGATTTACTTCTGGAAAGGGGTTTGTAATAGGAACTGTGGAGGATGCAGAAAAACTGCCTCCAATGGATAAGGTATGTGTTGTTGGGCAGACAACCCTTGATGTATCAAAATATAAGGAGATTACAAAAAGGCTGAAAGAGAAATACCCTGATTGTGTAATTGCAGAGACTATATGCGATGCAACAGAAGACAGACAGGGTGAGGTATTAAGACTGGCGAAGGAAGTAGATGCAATGATTGTCGTAGGCGGAAAGAATAGTGCAAATACCACCCGATTGGCAAAGGTATCCGAATCTGCAGGAATCCCTACATTTCTTATAGAGACAGAGGCGGAACTGGATGAGTCAAAAATATCAAGGTTTAATATTATTGGTGTTACTGCAGGTGCTTCAACTCCGAACTGGATGATAATGAGGGTGGTAAAGAGGCTTGAGGAAATTGAGAAGCGGAGCAGAAAGGGATTTCAAAAATTATATAATGCAGCAGAATTTTTGATTCGGAGCAATCTGTATATAGCCCTTGGGGCGGCGTTTCTGACTTATGGAATCTCTTACCTGAGCGGTATAGAGCCGTCTGTCTATTTTATGGCGGTGTCATTTTTGTATTTTTTCTCAATGTATAATATTAACCATATAGCAGATAAAGATAGTGTGAGGATAAATGAACCTGACAGGATTGAGTTTTACGAGAAGAACAGGGATATATTATTAAAGATTGGTGTAACCGCATCTTTGGTATCCTTGGCATTATCCGCCTTTTCTGGATTCACATCATTTCTGTTGATGCTTATTTCTATATGTCTTGGAATTGCCTATAGTGTGAAAATATTTCCCTCTTACATTTCAAGGCATATAAAATATCAGAGGTTAAAGGATATCCCTGCATCAAAGGATGTTTTTGTTGCCCTTGCATGGGCAACTGTATGTGTCCTTGTGCCTGCATCTGCCAAAGTATGGGGAGGTATAAATTTTTCCATAATGGCATCGTTTGTATTTGTATTCTTAATATCATATATAAGGTCGGTATTATTTGATATAAGGGATATTCAGGGTGACAGATTTGTAGGCAGGGAGACAATTCCAATATTAATAGGCAAGGAAAAGACAAAGATATTTCTATTAGCTATTTCCGGTCTGGCAGCTATAGGATTATTTATCTTCTCACGGATTGGATGGTTATCAAGTCTTGGTTATCTTCTTATAATTCCCATTGCATATACGATATTCTATCTTTACCTTTATCACAGAAGGATAATCTCACAGGGATTATCGTGTGAAGGTGTTGTGGATGGGAAATTTATTCTTACAGGTGTTATTGCCTTTATATGGGCACACATATAAAAAGTGTGGTAAAATTTTAACAAGAGATGTTTAATGAATAATGTAATCAGAAAAAGTGGGAAGATTCAGAGAAAAGTAGTTACCTCTATACTGCTTGTTGGAACCATTCCAGGCGTCCTCGTAGTTATTCTTACATACCTCAGCGGAATCAATGCCCTTAAAAACTCCATAGGTGCAAATTTTCAGGAAATGGCTAAGGAGACTGCAGATAAGATAGAGATTATTATGGATAAGGAGATTCAGGATGCTCGAAGTCTTGCACTTTCACCCTATATAAAGGATATTGTTTTAAAAGCCAACAAATCGTATAAAGAAAAAGATAGTAAAGATACTCCGGGTGATAAGATTTTAAATGATAATCTTACAAATTATCTTAAAGAATATCAGGATGAAAAAATGAGGGGGTATGGCTCAATCCTCATAACAGATGTAAAAGGGGCTGTTATTTCTACGACAGATAAACTAAAGGATTATAATGAAGGTGAAAAGGACTGGTGGAATACAACATTTAATCAAGGTAAAGGGAAGGTATTCATAAGCGGCATAGATTACAATGAGGACACACAGACATATTCAGTGGCTGTAGCCGTTCCAATCTTTGACCATGGCAATGAAAATGCAATAGGGGTTTTAAATATGGTTCATGATGTTCAGGATATATTTAAGACGATAACCAATATTAAAATTGGTGAGACAGGCCACGCAAATCTTGTTACTTCTGATGGAACTCTGGTTGTATGTCCGATCTTCCCGCCTAAGAGCCACAGGATTAATGATGAACTAATGGGACAGATAAGTGATGATAAACCAGGATGGGGGGTTGCAGTTGATGATGCTCACGGCAGTAATAACTCCATTATCGGTTTTGCACCTGTAAACTCTACCTTCAGAATGGGAACGGATAATTTTGGAGGAAAGAGATGGCATATATTCATAAGACAGCTTCCTGCTGAAACTTATGCACCTATGTATACTCTGCTGTGGGAGGTATCATTTCTTGGGATTGCCCTTTTTGTTGTCCTTTCCCTTACAGGGTTTTATGCCGCAAGAAGGATTGTAAAGCCTATCGGATTGCTGACAGAAGGTGCGGAATTGATTGGGCGAGGTCGCTTAGACCATCGTATAGATGTTAAGACAAATGATGAGATTGAGCAGCTTGCAGAGGCATTTAATCAGATGTCAGATAATCTGGAAAAGAGCGGCAAGGAGAGGGAGAGGTACCTGCACCAGATTGAGGAATCTGAAGAACATTATAAAACACTCTTTGACCACGCAGAAGATTCAATGCTTATGGTTGATTTAGAAGGGAAGATTATTGCCGTTAATAAGAGGGAAGAGGGGGTGCTTGGTTATTCCAAGGATGCACTTTTAAATCAGGGTTTTTCTCGGTTATTATCAGATAAATACAAGGATATCTTCACTCAAAATTTCAGTAATACTTTAAAAGGGGGGAAACCCCCAACAATGGAAGTAGAGGTGTTAAGCCAGAGGCGGGGACAGTTGACAATGGAGATGGATATGACAGGGATAAAGAAGGGTGAGGGAATCTCCTTTGTGCAGATACACTTAAGGGATATAACTGAGAGAAAGATTTTGGAAAAACAGATTAAGCTGGAGAGGGATAAGCTGGAGACCATTATTGAAAGTATGGGTGACGGTATGGATATAGTGGATAAGGATTTCAGAATTCAGTTCATGAATAAAAAATTTTTAAGATTATTCGGCGATGAGGCTGTAGGGAGGACATGTTATGAAGTCTATATGGGAAGAAAAAAACCATGTGATGAATGCCCGGTTGTAAAGGGGATAGAAAAGATAGATATACTTGAGGTAAATGCCCCACAAGGGCAGACATTTCTGATTACACACTCACCCTTCAAAAATATAGACGGAACGACATCAATCCTTGAAATCTTTAAGGATATTACAGAGAGAAAAAAACTTGAGAGTGCTATGAGAGAATCGGAGGAGCAGTATAAAAATCTCTTTGACCATGCAGAGGATTCAATGCTGATGGTGGACTTGACAGGCAATATCATTGCTGTTAATAAGCGTCAGGAAGAGGTAATTGGTTATTCTCAGGAAGCCCTCCTTGAGCATGGATTTTCTTTAATACTAAGCAATGGGGAGAATAAAGAGACTTTTAATTCTATATTTAAAAGGGCATTGGAAGGTGAGAAGCCCCCTACATCGGAGATAAAAGTTTTGAATAAGAATGGGGATATGCTGATAATGGAGATGAGTCTGACAGGCATCAAGAGGGAAGATAAAATAGCCTTTATACTGATTCATCTCAGAGATATAACCAAGAGAAAGGAACTGGAACAACAGCTCCTAAGGTCAGAGAGACTGGCGGCTATAGGCCACTTTTCCTCAACACTTGCACATGATTTGAGAAATCCAGTTGTCGGCATCAAGAAGAGGCTTGAAAGTATTCAGGGGACGATAGGTATTACTGACCATGAAACAACAAAGAGGATATTGACAGACATCATCTTGAGCAGTGAGCTCCTCCTCGGAATGGTGAATGATGTGCTTGATGTTTATCAGCAGAGCTATGAAGACCTCCCCTTAATCATTTCAAGCTTTTCTATTGTTGACGCATTGGATGAGGCTATTAAACTTCTGCAGGTAGAGGCGGAGGAAAGAAGGATAAGTGTGGAGATAAATAACAGGAATGAGCCTATAGCAATTCATGGGGATAAGAGGAGATTGCAGAGGGTCTTTATAAACCTGATTGATAATGCCATAAAATTTTCGCCGACAGGCGGCAGGGTGGGTATTGCATTTAATTCTACTTCTGAGGATGGAGTTGATTACCTCTTGCTTAAAATAGAGGATGAAGGACCGGGTATACCTGCTTTAGAATTGTCAAAGATATTTGAACCATTTTACCGTAAGGAGAGGAAAAAGGAAGGGAAGACAGGGACAGGGCTGGGTCTTTACTTTTGCAGAATCGTTGTAGAGTCGCATCAGGGGAAAATCTGGGCAGAAAACAGAAATGGGAACGGGGCTGCCCTCTTTATAAAAGTTCCTATTGGAGAGAGGGAAGGTGGCTACTAAGATTATTAAGATTCTGTTAGTGGATGACCAGAGGCTTTTCCGCCAGGGGTTAAGAAGCCTGTTGGAACAGGAGAAGGACTTAAAGGTTGTCGGTGAGGCTGCTGATGGGCAGGATGCCTTTACATTAGTGCAGGAGACCAAGCCTGATATTATCCTTATGGATGTAGAGATGCCTAAGCTTGACGGCATCCATGCCACCCGCCTTATTTTAGAGAGATACCCTGATATAAGGATACTGATACTCTCAGTTCACAACGAAGATGAAAGGGTTATATCTGCCATCAGGTCAGGCGCATCAGGTTATATCCTGAAAGATGCAGACCATAAAGAATTTATTAAAATCATAAGGAGCACATTTACAGGCGAACGTATAGCCTCGCCGTTTCTTGCAAATCTCACATCAAGAATCCTTTTTAAAATGCACGACTCCCCTGAAGTGGATAAAGAGATGGAGAGAGAGATTAAGGAAAAGTATTCTCTTACAGGCAGAGAAGAGGAGATATTGACATCCCTTCTTAAGGGGAAGAGTAATAAAGAGATATCGGATATCATGTGTGTATCCACAGAGACAGTAAAATCCCACCTCCAGAATATATACAGAAAACTTGGTGTAAGGAGCAGGATGGAGGCAGCCCTTATGTTTCTAAAAGAGAAAGAATGATCTGTCCTAAAAAAACCTGCCACTCGTCGCAAAAAATTAGCCACAGACTTACACAGACTTAATAAAAACAGAATACAGAAGCTAGAATATAGAATTCAGAAGAAAAGCAATTTTTGTTTTTATTCTGACTCCTGACTTCTGAATTCTATTGTTTTTTGTCAGTGAAAGTCAGTGGTAAAATAAGTTGTTTTCTTTGTGTTCTTCGTGGTGATAATTCTGTCTTTTTCTTCCAAAAATACCAAATCTCATCCTTAAGGGGGATATTTATCATATTTAGGGGTGATAAAAATCATACCTTTTGGGAATTTACCTCAATACCTCCTTTCAAGCATAATCATAGTCAGGCAAAAATAAATTTATTTGAAAGGAGGTGAAGTTATGAAGATTAAATTTAGATTCTCATTTGCTGCTGTCTTAGTAATTCCTCTCTATTTGACCTTTCTGGCATTCCACACTGATATAGCACAGGCATCAGATGATGCTTATGATGTAAAGGTTCCTGAAAGTAAGCTTGCAGAGGTTAAGGCACTTAAAAATGTAGTTGCATCAAACAAGAAATCTCTATCAGAGGCGAAGGCTATATACACCGGTAAAGGGACATGTTTTAACTGCCACGGTGAGAAGGGTAGGGGGGATGGCGAATTGGCAAGTTCTTTTGAGCCCCCGCCAAGAAACTTTACACTATCCGGCTGGCAGAAGGTGAGAAGTGATGGTGAGTTATTCTATGTTATAACAAATGGGACAGAGAGTGGCATGCCGGGATTCGGCGATATGCTGAGCGATGAGGAAAAATGGTCACTTATTAATTATATAAGGGAATTTGGAAAGTCAAAAAGTCTGGCAAGCAGGAAGTAGTTCCTTTCATTTCCCAACCCAACCTCCCCCCTTCTAAAAAAAAAGGGGGGGGTAAATTTTAAAAGGAGGATTTAATGGCTAAGAAAATGAAGTTGGCAGTATTAGTTCTTATAGGATTACTTGTTAGTTTTGGTTTGAATAATGGCAGCTATGCAGATGAAACTGCAAAGCTGACAACAGCACCAGAGGTTCCGCCGGCACTCAATAGGGCAGGGGGGGCAGAGGTAACGGTTGAGTTGGAGACAACTGAAAAAAAGGGAGCAATTGCAGAAGGCGTTGAGTACACATACTGGACATTCAATGGGACAGTCCCAGGCCCTTTTGTCCGTGTAAAGGAAGGGGATACAGTTACATTTAATCTTAAAAACAGCAAAGACAGCAAGAATATCCATTCCATTGACATCCATGCTGTAACAGGTCCTGGCGGCGGTGCAAAGGCAACTCAGACACCTCCGGGCGGAAAGACTGCATTCCAGTGGAAGGCAATTAATCCTGGGATTTATATATACCACTGTGCAACTGCGCATATTCCGACACATATTGCAAATGGTATGTATGGTCTTCTCCTTGTTGAGCCAGCAAATGGGCTTCCGAAAGTTGACAAGGAATATTATGTAGTTCAGGGTGATTTCTATACAAAAGGCAAGACAGGTGCGAAGGGATTACAGGCTTTTGATGTGGAGAAGGCAAGGGCAGAGCAGCCGACCTATGTAAAGTTTAACGCTATGGCAACACCAGGGAATTTAAAGGCAAATGTTGGTGAGACAGTAAGGTTATATGTAGGAAATGGCGGACCAAATCTTACATCCTCATTCCATGTAATAGGAGAGATATTTGATACAGTATATCAGTTGGGTGCTGTAGGCTCCGAGCCTGCAAAGAATGTCCAGACCACAGTAATTCCACCAGGCGGTGCAGCTATTGTTGAATTTAAGGTAGATGTTCCTGCGGCATATATCCTTGTTGACCATGCAATATTCAGGGCTATAGACAAGGGTGCAGTAGGAATACTTGAAGTTACAGGGAATGAGAATCCTGATGTCTATAAGGCTTTAAAATCAGGCGGTGCTGATGCCGGTCATTAATAGTTTACTGAATTGCTATAAATTTAGTTGAAATGAGTGCCCCACTTATTACAGGTGGGGCATTCTTTTTTAATGGTGAAGGGTTAGTATAAATAATAACCATGTTAGCAGAAGCATATATAGTTACAAAAAATAATGACAAGGATAACCTTCTCAGTATAAAAGATTTTATACGAAGAAAGGCAGGCGATTCTATAAGATTACAGAAATCTGACAATCTGAATCTTCATGAGCATCGTAATAATCACAGCGAGGAGTCTATTATGTTTGATGATGCTATACAGTATTATAAAAATAATGACTATGATCTTGCTGTTGACAGATTAATGAAAATTCTTGATATGAATTCCAAAAATGTTAGGGCATCATGGATGTTGTGCTACATGACTGCAATCAGGGAGGATTTTGAAGGGGCAATCATATGGGGAAACCGATGCATAGAGATAGACCCCCTTTTTAAAGAAGCATATTATATCCTTTCACTGATTCATCTTCAAAAAAATGAATACAACGATGCTTTGGAGAAGCTTAAGAAGGCAATCTACATAGACCCAAATTTTGCACTTGCTTATTTTACCATTGGAAATATATATACACTTATCTATCTTCATTCACAGCCAATAGACTGCTTTGAAAAGGCAAATGACCTATTGTCATCCGATCCATTCAGTAAAGGTGTTTTTCAGATTGAGTATCTTACTGTCAAAGAGCTTTTTAGTTTGATTGATTTGAAGTTCCGCACACTATAATCCACATAATCCTTTAAGTTTTTCTTTTGACATAAATATTGAATTTAATGTAATCTTTATAAGTAGGTTACACAGAATTCCTTAAAGATATGAATATAATAGAGGCGATTGAGAATAGAAGGAGTATAAGGGCTTTTAAGCCTGACACTATCCCATATGAAATATTAAAGAAGGTCTTAAAGACTGCCGGCAGGAGTCCTTCATATACAAACACACAGCCATGGGAAATTGCAATTGTAAGCGGAAAAAAAAGGGATGAATTAAGTTGTGAGCTCTATGAAACAGCCTCATCTGATACACCAATTACGCCTGATATACAAAAACCCCTGATTTGGCCAGTGGAGTTGGATAAAAGGGCAAAAGAACATGGTGAGAGAAGGTTTAATATCCTTGGAATAGGAAGAGGGGATACAGAGAAGAGAAAAAATCTAAGGCTTTCAAATTTTAAATTCTATGACGCTCCTGCTGTCATATTTATCTTTATGGATAAAAGCCTTGGCGAGTGGTCTATAATGGACATCGGCATGTTTGCCCAGACTATAATGATATCTGCACTTGAATATGGTTTAGGGACATGCCCTCAGGCAGCCTTGACAGACTATCCACATATAGTGAGAAGGCATCTCAATATCCCGGATTCAAAAAAATTAGTTCTTGGCATATCTATAGGGTATCCTGATAAAGATGCACTGATAAATACTTATAGGAGTATAAGGGCCGAGATGGATGAGTTTGTGAAATGGTATTAATCAGCCTTTAGTAGCTCATCAATTGCCTCGTTTGCCAGTTCATCAGCCCTTTCATTTTCAGGATGGCTGTTGTGTCCCTTTATCCATTTCCACTCAATCTTATGCCTTTTTGACAGAATAATCAATTCCTCCCACAATTCCCTGTTCTTTACAGGCGTCTTATCAGCTGTCTTCCATCCTTTCTTTAGCCATGAATTGATCCACTTTGTCATCCCATGGATAAGATAATTTGAATCCGAGACTATTGTAACATGACACGATTCTTTCAATGTCTTCAATCCCATAATTGCAGCGGTCAGTTCCATTTTATTATTAGTGGTATTTTTCTCTGCACCCTTAATCTCTTTTATGCTGTTATTATACTTCAAAATGATACCATATCCACCTGGTCCTGGATTACCTCTACATGCCCCATCTGAATAAATAAAGACCTGTTTCATATAAAATAGGAAATATAATCTTGAATTTATTAATATAACCATTATAATCATAACAATTATGGGAAAAAATATAAAGATGAAAAAATTAACCTGTCCTGAATGCGGCTATAAGATAAAGGAATTTAGGAATCCATTTCCCACTGTAGATATTATTATTGAATGTGAAACATCGAAAGGGGAGAGGGGAATTATTCTGATATTCAGGAAAAAAGAGCCAAAGTTATGGGCAATACCCGGCGGTTTTGTTGACTATGGTGAATCTCTGGAGAATGCCGCCGTGAGAGAGGCGTTTGAAGAGACATCACTAAAGGTTAAACTTATAAGGCAGTTTCATTCATATTCAGACCCGAATCGGGATAAAAGGCAGCACAATATATCAACGGTATTCATTGCAAAGGCTAAAGGAATTCCAAAGGCAGCAGATGATGCTGAAAAAATTGGTATATTTAATAAGGACAATCTGCCCAATGAAACTGCATTTGACCATGCTGTCATTCTGAGTGATTATTTTAAGAAAAGGTTTTGAACAAAGATCTAATCTTAACCACAGAGACACAGAGGCACGGAGAGAAACAGAAAGGAGAAATTGGGAAGGAAAGAGAAAGGGAGAAAAATAAAATTCTTTTTTCTTCATTTCCCCATTTTTTCCCTTTCTTCTTAATCTTTTTGTTTTTATATTTCTCTGTGTCTCAGTGCCTCTGTGGTTTATAATTTCCTATTCTTTAATATTTCTCTTACCCTGTTTACAATAGAAGGCAGAATATCTATTACATAGTTCACATCTTTAAGTGTATTTCCCCTTCCAAGGCTGAACCTGATCGAGCCATAAATAGTTTCTAAAGGAATACCCATAGCAAGAAGGACATGGGAAGGTTCAACGGCACCTGATGAACAGGCTGAGCCTGTTGATACAGCCACTCCAGACAGGTCAAAATTTATGGCAAGCGCCTCTCCCTCTGCAAATTCAAAACTGATATTGAGTGTATTGGGGAGTCTATTTACAGGATGCCCGTTCAATTTAATGTCAGGTATTTTTTCCATTATTAAACTCTGAAGTTTATCCCTTAAAGCGGCTATACGGACTGATTCTTTTTCTATATCAGATACAGCAATCTCACATGCCTTTCCAAATCCTATAATCCCGGCCACATTCTCAGTGCCGGCCCTCCTCTTCATCTCCTGACTTCCTCCATTAATCAGAGGATACATATTTTTTATACCCCTTCTGATATAAGCTGCACCAACACCCTTAGGACCATTTAGCTTATGTGCAGATAGGGACATGAGGTCAACCCCGAGTTTATTCACATCAAGAGGCACTTTTCCAAGACTCTGAACTGCATCTGTATGCACTACAACTCCTCTATTCTTTGCAATACTGCTTATCTCACTGATAGGCTCAATTGTCCCTACCTCATTATTAGAGTGGTGGATTGATATTAAGATTGTATCTTTCTCTATTGCGTTTTCCACATCGGAAGGATTCACAATTCCGTATTCATCTACAGGAAGGTATGTTACACGAAAGCCGTCTTTTTTAAGGTATCTGCATGTCTCCAAAACTGCAGGGTGCTCAATAGGGGAGGTGATTATATGTCCGCCGCTACTTTTTCTGTTAGCCAATGAGCAGCCTTTTATTGCAAAATTATCTGACTCGCTACCTCCGCTTGTAAATATGATTTCTGAGGGGTCGGCACCAATGGCGGCAGCTACCTTTTCTCTTGCTTCATCAATCTTAACTCTCACCTTTCTGCCAAACTGGTGAATACTGGAGGGGTTGCCAAAGTCTTCCTTTAAATAAGGCATCATTGCATCCAACACCTCAGGGTGTATCGGTGTTGTTGCGTTATTATCAAGATATATCTTTCGTGACATTTTTTAATGCATAGAAAATTATAAAATTAACCACAGGTAAACACAGATGAACACTGATAGAATAAAGAAAAAAGTTTTTATCTGTGTTAATCTGTGTCCATCTGTGGTTTCATTAAGTTTTTTGTTCCTGTCTCTTTCAATTCAATTATCTCTTTTTCAAGGCTTGATACCCTGTTGATTATGCATTTAATAGCCTTTGCAACAGGGTCTGATATATCTCCGTAGTCAATGTCCACAAAACTATCAGGAGGCTGTGCTCCTGTATACACAACCTTTCCGGGGATACCGATTACAGTTGAATCAGGCGGCACCTCATTAACAACAACAGAGCCAGCACCAATCCTGCTGTTTGAACCTATAGTTACAGGCCCCAATATAGTTGCCCCAGCCCCGACAATAACATTATCCTTTAGTGTCGGATGTCTTTTACCTTTATCAAGGCTGACACCGCCAAGTGTTACACCCTGAAATATCGTGCAGTTTTCTCCAATCTCTGTAGTCTCTCCAATTACCACACCCATGCCGTGGTCTATGAAAAAACCTCCGCCGATTTTTGCAGCAGGATGAATTTCTATACCGGTAAAAAATCTTCCGATGTTTGAGATAAATCTGCCTAAGAATAAAAGGCGTTTTCTCCAGAGCCAGTGGCTGATGCGGTAAAATAGGAGGGCATGAAAACCCGGATAGCAGAATATTATTTCTGATGTGCTTCTTGACGCAGGGTCCCTTTGAAATATTACTTTTATATCCCGCCTTATTTGCGTAAACATAGGCTGCAGAGAGCAGATAACACAAGCCCCTCTGTCCATTATTCTTTACCCCTATCTTTATTAATAAAATACCAATGACCAAATCCCAAATCCCAAATAAATTTCAATAATCAATAATCATATATATTATTGGTGATTGATTTTTTGGTCATTATTTGGTTATTGTAATTTGGATATTGATATTTCCTTAAATCAAATTCTTATCCTGTCCAACTCCTTGTCATCAATTGCCTTTGCATGAACAATAGCAGAAACAGTATCACATTTTCTTCTGTAATTTACAGTTATCTCCTTATCCTTAGGTGCGTCGCTGTATCTTAATGTTATCTTAGAAGCAATTGGTATCAGCTCATTTTTAATTGCACCACGCATGACTACTACCGGCCCCTCGTAACCGTTGACTGCAAATATATAGTCATCAGGTTCTGCAAGCCTTTCCAGCTTTTCATTTTCTGACTGGTCTCTTCCGACAATGATCTTACAGTTTTCATCAATCCTGAAATGTCTCCCTACCCTTAATAATTTTGTATCCTTTACAGCAGGGGTTTCTGTATGCTTAATCAGGTCCCTCATCCTACCTGCAAAATTAAATTCGGTCAGGAGACAGCCCCCTGACGCACAGGGGTAGTCATTTATACCCATTGTCTCTGCCAGCTCTATCTGTGCCTTCCTTGACCTGCCGGTTAAATCAAGGAGACGCTCCCTGTCAACAATTCCCTCTTTTTCAGGTATTGTAGGGTCAAAGTGTTTTGCCGAAAGGGGCCTTAAGATAAGCCCTTTAAGCCCGCTGTCCCTTTCAATTATATTCATAGCATCTCTCCTCTGGGACATTGGACGCTGTCCCAGAACCTCGCCAGTAAATACAAAAGATGCCCCTTCCTCCATCATTGCCTCTTTCGCCTTTTTAAACATCATTATCCTGCAGTCAAGACAGGGATTAAGGTTCCTTCCGTAGCCGTACTTTGGGCTGGCAACCATATTAATGTATTCCTGCCCCATGTAGACAGATTTAATTTTAATATTAAATTTTTCTGATACCTTTACAGCCTGATTCTTACACCCCGCATTCTTGCTTGTGCATGTGCAGAATGGGCTCGTAAAATTAAGGGCTATAACCTCTATCCCTAAATCAACCATTAAACCCACAGCGATGGTGCTGTCCAGCCCGCCCGATAATAAACCAATTGCCTTCCTATTCAAAATTCCCTCCAGAATAAAAACTTAATTAGCCACAGAGGCACAGAGAGAGACAAAAGCAAAAAGATTAAGGAGAAAGGGAGAAGATGGAGAGATGGAGAAAAGGGAAATAAAATATTTTCCCCATTCCCCCTTTCTCAAATTTCCCCATTTTCTCCTTATTGTTTTCCTCCGTGTCTCCGTGCCTCTGTGGCAAATTTTTATGAATACTTTATTTTTACCACAAACACCCTTCCAGTGCAAGAAACCTACATGAGATTAATTGGGTCAATATCTATATCCAGTTTAATATTTCCTTTTGATGTTTTTTGAAGTCTTATCTTTGCCTCTTCAGCAGCTTTGGAAACTATTTTTTTCAGATTGCCGATTTTCCTGCCTTTTAAGAGTATCTGCCATCTGTATCTATTTCTGATTTTATAGATAATTGCCTTTGATGGTCCAAGCTTTTCAATGTCGTTCTGCCATCCTATTATCTCATCAAGTATCTTTCCAAAATTATGGCTGAACTGCTCAACCCCTTTTTCATTACTCCCCTCAATCCTGAAAGATACCATTTTTGAGTATGGAGGATAATTGAGTGCCTCACGAAGCCCCCCCTCCTGATTATAAAAACCGATAAAATCATATTCCTTTGCACATTTTACTGAATAATGGTCAGGATTATATGTCTGGAGTATAACATCCCCATTTATATCGCCCCTTCCTGCCCTCCCTGCTACCTGTGTTATCAGTTGAAATGTCCTCTCAGATGCCCTGAAATCAGGTATGTTTAAAGACTCATCTGCCGATACAATTCCGACAAGTGTAATGCCGGGGTAGTCATGCCCCTTTGCTATCATCTGTGTACCAATGAGGATGTCAACACTTCTCTCATCTATCCCTTTTAATATCCTCCCTGCCTCACCCCTTTTTCTCACCGTGTCCCTGTCCATCCTCTCTATATTAGAATTTGGAAATAATGCCCTTATCTCGTCTTCAATCTTTTGAGTGCCTTTCCCTTTATAGTTTATTGTATATCCCTTACATTGAGGGCAAGTATCGGAGACTGTCTCGGAATAGCCGCAGTAGTGGCAGACACATAGGTTATCCTTTTTATGATAGGTAAGGGAAACACTGCAATTTTTGCATCTCCACACATATCCGCAGTCAGAACACTGGATAAATGTAGCGCTCCCTCTGCGGTTTATAAAAAGAAGGGTCTGTTCCTTCTTCTCTATCCTTTTTTCCATCTCTGACCTTAGCCTATCAGAGATTATATTTACTCCCTTAATATCAACAATCTCAATTAAAGGAAGGGACTTTTTATCTATCCTGCCTGGCAGATGCAGATATTCGTATTTACTTGTCTGGGAGTTATAGAACGATTCCATGGATGGTGTAGCTGAGCCGAGAATTACTACTGCATTAGAATACTTCCCCCTGACTATTGCTATGTCCCTTCCATTATATCTGGGGTTTGTATCCTGCTTATATGCAGTATCATGCTCCTCATCAACTATTATAAGCCCTATATTTTCAAAAGGGGCAAATACGGCAGACCTTGCACCAATAACAATATCAACCTCATTATTTCTTACCTTCATCCATTCATTGTATCTCTCCCTTTGAGTGAAACCACTGTGAAGTATTGCCACTCTGTTGACAAAGACATTTGAAAATCTTTGAAAGAGCTGAAGGGTCAATGTTATCTCAGGGACCATTACAATGACCTTTTTACCCTTCTTCAATGCCTCAACGGTAGCCCTTATATAAACCTCTGTCTTGCCGCTGCCCGTTACTCCGTGCAGCAGAAATACCTGATGCTTTTCCTCATCAATTTTATTCTTGATTTTATTAATGACATTTTCTTGATAAGTTGTAAGTGGAAAATCGGAATCTTTGCCTTTTGGTTTCTGGCTTCTGACTTCTGACTTCTGACTTCTCTCCTTAACCCTTTTTATCTCTCTCTTATTCACTATCTTTACATCAACCCACTCAGGCATTGCTGATTCAATGACCTCACCCCACGGGCATAAATAATAATCAGAAATCCATCGGGTAAATTTAAGCATCTCGTCATTAACAACAGGCTCTGCATCAAGGATTTCTATGAGCTCCTTTGTCTCTATACATGTCCCGTTATGTCTTAAAACGGGATCAGACTTATCCTGAAGGGCTACTATATATCCAATCAGGTTTCTCCTGCCGAAAGGTGCAAAGACCCTTATCCCTTTTTTACTTAGAGATTTAAGTTTCTCAGGTATCTTGTATAAAAATACCCTGTTAATGGGAACACCAAAAACCACTTCTGCGAATAGATTCGCTCCGCTCACTACAGGTTTATTTAAAGATTCCATATAAACAAAAACCTGATTAAACCACTGAGACACTGAGGAAAATATAAATATTTTAAAAAGTTTTTAATATCTCTGTGACTCTGTGTCTCTGTGGTAAATTTTTATAATGTCCACCTGAAAATTATTATATCACGCAATTCTGCTTATTTGACAAAAGGTAGGTTAGGGAGTAGATTGAAGGTATGACAATACAATTAAAAAAGATTGATGACTATAGATGGGAAATCCCCATAGACTATAAAGAGGGGATGAGGGTGCCTGGGATTATTTATACAGATGAAACACTGTTAAAAGCGATACAGGCAGACCAGTCAATTGAGCAGGTTGCAAACGGCGCATTTCTTCCGGGTATTTTAAAGGCATCTCTTGCAATGCCTGATATGCACTTTGGCTATGGGCTTCCGATTGGCGGAGTTGTAGCCACAGATATTAATGATGGTGTGGTATCACCCGGGGGGACAGGTTACGATATAAACTGCGGTGTTCGGCTTGTAAGAAGCAATCTGTTATTAAAAGATATAAAGGAGAAGATAAAGGAACTGGTCAATAATCTCTATTCAGAAATTCCTACAGGGGTAGGCTCTAAGGGGAAGATAAACCTCTCCCGTCAGGAAGAAATGGAGCTTTTGATAAAAGGGGCGGGATGGGCTGTAGAAAGGGGTCATGGGACAAAGGATGATTTGGAGCATACTGAAGCCAATGGCTGTCTATCAGGGGCAGACCCTGACAAGGTAAGTGACAGGGCTTATGAGAGGGGAAAGAGGCAGAGCGGGACACTCGGTTCAGGAAATCACTTCCTTGAAATCCAGTATGTGGATGAGATATACGATAAAAAGGCTGCAAGTATTATGAATATTGAAAAAGGGAGCGTAGCAGTGATGATACATTCAGGCTCAAGGGGATTTGGGCATCAGGTATGCACAGATTATCTTGAGGTGATGGAAACTGCCATAGATAAATACGGCATAAAACTGCCTGACAGGCAATTGGCATGTGCACCTATAAATTCTCCAGAAGGGCAGGATTATCTTTCTGCAATGAGGGCAGCCGCTAATTACGCATGGGCAAACAGGCAATTCCTGATGGTATGGACAAGGGATGTATTTATGAAGACATTAGGTCTTTCTCCAAAAAATCTTGGAATGGATTTAATCTATGATGTTGCCCATAACATTGTCAAGATAGAAGACCATATTGTAAATGGAAAGAAGAAAATGGTTGCGGTCCATAGAAAGGGTGCAACAAGGGCATTTCCTCCAGGCCACCCTGAGACCCCTTCTGCATATAAAGAAATCGGTCAGCCTGTAATAATCCCCGGAGATATGGGGAGGGCATCTTATATACTGGTGGGGACGCAAAGGGCAATGGATGAGACATTTGGAAGCACCTGCCACGGTGCAGGGAGATGCTTAAGCAGGCATGCGGCTATAAAGGCAACGAAGGGGAGGGCAATCCACAGGGAATTGGAGGAGAAGGGGATATACTGTCGTGCTGCAGGGAGAGAGACTTTAAGAGAAGAATTTCCTGAAGCCTATAAGGATGTTACTGAGGTTGTAAATGTAGTTCATAATGCAGGCATTTCAAAGAAGGTGGCAAGGCTAAAACCCCTGGGTGTGATAAAGGGATGATCCAAAAAATACATAAAACCACAGATGAATACAGATTTACACAGTTTATAAAAAACCACTATTTCTATACACCTCTTTTAATATTTTATCTGCACCCATGTTAAGTAGTTTTTCTGCAAGTCTTATGCCAAGCTCTTCTACATTATTTTCTTTATCTTCTTTACTGTCTCTGTATAATATCTTTCCATCTATACTCCCAACAAGCCCCTCTAATTTAATCCCCCCCTGCCCCCCTTTGTTAAAGGGGGGAGAAGGGGGGATTATTGTGCCGAAGGCTGCAATTGGAACCTGACACCCTCCTTCCAATCTCTTTAAAAATGCCCTCTCAGCCCTGACACATAAAGATGTTTCTCTATGATTGAATCTCTCAACAATTTTACCTGCTTCTCTATCTGAATCTCTAATCTCTATACCAAGAGCACCTTGTCCTATGGCGGGGAGAAAAATATCATATGGCAGATATTCTGTAATTTTATCCTTCCATCCCATTCTCTTTACCCCTGCTGCTGCAAGCATAATAGCATCAAAATCTCCTGCACTTAGCTTTTTCATCCTCGTATTCAGATTTCCTCTTAGTTGATATATTTTAAAATCCTCTCTGAAGTTTAAAAGCTGAACCTGTCTCCTGAGACTACTTGTCCCTATCTTTGCCCCTTTTTTAAGTTCTTTTAACTTTGAACCATCTTTTGAGATAAGGGCATCCCTCGGGTCTTCCCTCTCCGTGATTGCAGAGATACATAATCCTTCAGGCAGGTCTGTCGGCACATCCTTCATACTGTGGACTGCTATATCAATTTTCTTATCAAATAATGCCTCCTCAATCTCCTTTACAAACAGCCCTTTACCGCCTACTTTTGCAAGTGGAACATCAAGTATTTTATCACCTGTTGTTTTTATCTTATGGATTTCTATCTCCATGCCGGGGTTCCACTCTGATAGTTTGCCCTTTACCCAGTTTGCCTGCCAGAGTGCAAGCTGACTTCCACGGGTCCCAATACGAATCTTTTTCATATAAAATACCTTTTTGCCACAGACTTTCACTGACTAAAAAATAAAAATCTAATTTGAAACCACAGATGGACACAGATGAACACAGATTTTTTAGGATTTAAAAAGAAAATAATTTTTATCTGTGTTTTATCAGTGTAAATCTGTGTCCAATTTATTTATCTTTTCTCTGTGTCTCCGTGCCTCTGTGGCTAATCTTTATTCCAGATTAAATAGATGTCTCACTACCTTTATATACCAGTGCCCGTCTGTTGATTCTATCTGCTTTTTTAAATTTACAGTAGGTTCATGTAGGAGTTTGTTGATTATTGCCGATGTGAGGTTATCAATTACAATTCTCTCTTTGTCGGAAACTGTTCCAAGTTTTGAAAATGCCTCCTCAAGCTCCTTTAGCCTTACCGCCTCTGCCTTTTCCCTAAGTGCTGCAATTGTTGGAACAATCTCCAGCCCATCAAGCCAGTTTAAAAACTGTCCTACCTCTTTCTTTATAATCTCCATTGCTTTCCGCGATTCCTTTTCCCTCTCTTTAATATTTCCATCCACTACATTCTGGAGGTCATCTATATCATAGAGGAATACATTTTCTATGGTATTTATTGCAGGTTCTACATCCCTTGGAACTGCTATATCAATAAAGAATATCGGTTTATTTCTCCTCTTGTGTATGACCCTCTCAACCATATCCTTTTTTATGATAAAATGAGGCGCCCCTGTTGAGGTGATGGCGATGTCTGTTCGCACAAGCTCATCCTCTATGCTGTCAAATCTTATGGCGCTCCCCTTAAGGTCGCGGGCAAGTTCTATCGCCCTGTCAAATGTACGGTTTGACACAAGTATCCCCTTTGCACCACTTGAGATTAGGTGTTTTGCAGCAAGCTCGGACATCTCACCTGCGCCTATTATCATAATAACCTTGCCTTCAATATCGCCGAAAATCTTTTTTGCCAATTCAACTGCCGCATAGCTGACAGACACAGCGCTCTCTGCGATTCTCGTCTCATTCCTTACTTTCTTAGCGACAGAAAATGCCTTTTCAAATAGCTGATTGAGTATCATCCCTGTAGCCCTGCATTCCTTTGCGAGAGAGTATGCGTCCTTTACCTGTCCTAAAATCTGAGGCTCTCCGACAACCATTGAATCAAGGCTTGATGAAACCTTAAAGAGATGCTCCACTGCATCTTCAGTGAAGTATGAATAGAAAAACTTTTCTAACTCCCCTTCATTAATCTTGTGATAATCATAGATGAAGTCTTTAAGCCTTTTGAGCCCGCCATCTATATTGCCCACCCGTGCATAAATCTCCACCCTGTTGCAGGTGGAGAGTATGACCTTTTCCTTCAGCTCGGGATAATCATGAAGGGCATTAAAGGTCTCTTCAAGATGCTTTTCACTGAAGGCAAGCTTCTCCCTGATTTCCACAGGAGCTGTCTTGTGATTTACACCTAAAATAATTAGATTCATATAACGAGTTGATGAGTTGAGAAGTTAACTCCTTAACTCAATAAATATGCACTATATATGCAATTATTACCGCCATAAATCCATATACTACAAAGCGGGCTGCCCTTCTCCCTCTCCATCCTGCCATTATCCTTCCGAAGAATAGTGTCCCATAAATAGACCATGTAGCAATCATCAGTAAAGTGCGTTTAAAATCTAAGGAGAAATATCCATCTCTTTGCCAAGCCCATATAATCCCTGATATAAAACCAAGTGTAATAAGTGGAAAACCGATATCTACTGCTTTTTTGTTTATATCATCAAGAATTTCCAGAGAGGGAAGACGATAATAAAATGCACCTAAATGCCTTGATTTGAGCTGACTCTCCTGAATTATATACATAATGCCTGCCCCAAATGTCAGGGCAAGCGTTGCATAACCAATAAAAGAGAGGGTTCTGTGAATTGTAAGCCAGAATTGTCCTACAGGCACTGCAGTTGAGGCATATCGCGAAAGGAAAAAGGAATATGCGAGTGAAATAAATGCAATTGGAATTACAAATGAACCGAGGTCTTTTATCTTATATCTGATTTCAGCAATGAGATAAACAAGAACCAATACCCATGAAAAGAATGCATAATATTCAAATGTAGTTGTGTAAGGTCCATGCCCTGTCTCCATTGACCTTGCCACAAGCAAGGCTGTATGAAAGGCAAATCCAGCCGTTATTAACGCTGTCGCAATGATAAACAGCACCCTTCTTCTGACTGCAAGGTAAGAGAAATATTTAACCATGCTTATAAAATAGCAGAAAAGTGTAATAACAAAGAGAATTTTCATAAATTATATGATTTAATTATCTCATCAATTCTGTTTTTGGCTGATTTATTATTGCCGTCTCGTATCAAATTAATTATATCAGAGTCAACAAGTTTATTATATATCTCCTCTCTTTTTTTCTTATCCCTAATCTTAGATGATATTTTCTTTCTCAGGTCTCCCATGATATTTAAAAATTTAGCATATTCAAATTTATACCTATCTTCAAGTTCTTTTCTCAGTTTTTTTGCCAGGGCAGGGCTCTTTCCCCCTGTAGAGACGGCAATTATAAGGTCGCCTCGCTCTGCAATGGATGGAACTATAAAATTGCACATTTCAGGGGAGTCAACAATATTTACAAGTATGTTTTTTTTAGCAGCAGCCTTATAAATCTTAATATTGACCTTATTATTATCAGTTGCACCGATTACAAGAAATATATCTTTTAAATATTTCTCTTTAAAATTTTCCTTGAAAAACTTAATTTTTCCCTTTGAATTTAATTCTTTGAGCCTTCTGGTTAGTTCAGGGCTTACAACTGATACACTGCCGCCGCATTTTAACAGTAGATTTATCTTTCTCTCTGCTATCTCGCCTCCGCCTGCTACCAGACATTTCTTTCCTTTTATATCAAGATAAGCAGGGTAGTATCTCGGCACTGTTACCTCTTTTTATGTATCCCATTTCAAATTCAAATAATAAAATCTTAATATTTTCCCAATTATAGAATGAAAGACGGGCATTTTCAAGTAAAGTGAAGTTAATACTAAGTTCTTACCAAAAAAATATTAGCTCTTTTAATATTTCTTTAATTTTCCATTCATTATAATAAAGTCATATGAATAACGGTAGAAGAAAATTTAAGATTTGCAAAACATGTTCATTTCTCATATATTTATGTTAATGCGAATAATCCTGATTGAAGATGAAAAACAATTAGCCCGCATCGTCAAAAAGGGGCTTGAAGAGGCAAGCTACAGCGTGGATGTTGCCTACAATGGTGAAGAAGGATTGTATATGGCAGAGCATTTTCCTGCCGATGTAATCATATTGGACATTATGCTGCCTGTGATAGATGGGCTATCTCTATTAAGCATCATAAGAAAGAAAGGGGTCAAGACACCTGTAATTCTCCTTACAGCAAAGGATACTATTTCTGATAAAATTAAAGGGTTGGATACAGGGGCTGATGATTATTTGACAAAACCCTTTGAATTTAATGAATTGCTTGCAAGAATACGGTCACTCCTCCGCCGCAAGGGAGATATAAAAGAGGCTGTGATACGAATAGGGGATATGGAGATAAATACTGCAAGCCGTGAGGTTAAAAGGGCTGGCAGGGCTATTCCTCTTTCTACAAAGGAGTATACCATTCTGGAGTATTTGTCATATAAGAAGAATACAGTGGTGACGAGAACTGATTTAACAGAACATATTTATGATGAAAGCTTTGATACTGATTCCAATATCATTGATGTTTATATAAACTATCTGCGCAACAAAATAGATAGTGGATTTAAAAATAAGCTTATACACACAATAAGGGGTGCAGGATATATATTGAAGGAACCGTAAATAATAGCCTGTCTATGCTTTACTCTATAAAGTTAAAACTCACCATATGGGTCCTTTTCATATTTTCTATTATTTTTACCACACTTGGCTTTTTCCTGCATTACGAATTGTCGGAGATTGTTATAGGCTCTATTGACACACATCTTCACAATGAGGTGCAATTTATAGCAGGTTTTCTAAGGGTAGAAGATGAAAATATAGAGGTTGAGTTATCAGGTGTGGAGGTTGGTGAATATGCAATTCCTCTATCAGGGCACTATTATCAGATTGTCCTGTCCGATGGCAGGATTATAGCCAAATCCCCTTCGCTTTCAATTGCAGGCGCATCTCTCCCGGTTATTAAGAGTGATTCTGTTCCATCCTATCAGACCATTATGGGACCGGAGAAAAAACCACTCCGTCTGATGGCACAATCTTTTAAGCTGTCTACTGATACCGTTACAATTCAGGCGGCGGAGTCACTGGAGAATTCCTATCGCATCCTCCGCTCCTTCGGAAATATAATGCTGATTATCTTTCCATCAATCTTTATTCTTACAGGAATTGGTATTTTTGTTATAACAGGCTGGTCTCTACGGGCGATTAATACATTCTCAAGAAAGATTGAGCAAATTACGGAAATGAATCTTAATGAAAGGATTGAAGATAAAGGCATGGATAGGGAACTGCAATCCCTTACGGTCAGCTTTAATACCATGATGAGGCGGCTGGAGAAGTCTTTTTCTAAACAAAGCCGGTTTTTATCAGATGCATCCCATGAATTAAAGACTCCCACATCGGTTATAAAAAGTTATTGTGATGTGACGCTTGGCAGAGAAAGAACGCCTGCCGAATATCAGGAGACAATCCGCATCATTGAAAAAATGGCTAATGAAATGTCAGATATTATCAACCGCATACTTGAGGTTTCGAGGCTGGAGGACAAGACCTTTTCATTAAAATTTTCTAATGTTGACCTGATGGATATAATGAAGAATGTTATGAGGATGCTTGAGCCTTTTGCTTTAAGTCGTGGAATAAAAATAAACTTAAGCTGCCAAGAGATAAATATTAATGGAGACAGGGAGAGGCTTATAGAGGTATTTACAAATATATTAGATAATGCAATTAAATATAACAAATCCAATGGGCGGGTTGATATTGAAGCAGGCAGCAGAGAAGGATGGGCTGTTATTTCAGTTGCTGATACGGGTATAGGGATATCAGAAGCGGAAAGGGAAAGGATATTTGACAGATTCTATCGTGTGGATGCAAGCCGCAGCGTTGTAGCAGGTAGCGGACTTGGACTTTCTATTGTACGGGCAATTGTTAATGCCCATGATGGGCGGGTTGAGGTAGAAAGCAAGATAGGGGAGGGGAGCCGTTTTCAGGTTTTTCTACCCCTTTTACCTGTAAGAACAAAAGCATGATTAACCACTGAGACACTGAGACACAGAGAATAAATTAGTAAATTACAAGCATCAAATTACAAATAATGACCAAATATCCAATAACCAAAATCTAAACAGTTTTGGGGCATACACGATAGCGGGTCGTGGAATTTGGAAAATTGGAATTTATTTGTTATTTGAAATTTGTTGTTTGGAACTTTTAACATGGAGGTGGAATATTTTAACTTTTTTAGTATCAATATTGATTGTGGGTTTTGCTATCTGGATATATCTTCTGAATCATAGGAGAAAGTCTAAAAAAATCCAGAAAAAAATTGACAAGGCGAAGAAATACGGGCTTTATGAACCCACCTCAATTCATCCCTATGTTGACCCTGCAAAGTGCATAGGCAGCGGGGCATGTGTAAAGGCATGTCCTGAAAAGGATATACTCGGGCTTGTAAACGGGAAGGCTGCATTGATTAATGCATCCCGCTGTATAGGACACGGTGCATGTGCTGCAGCCTGTCCAATTGGTGCAATTACTCTGGTCTTTGGCACAGAGACAAGGGGGGTTGATATACCCTATATAACCCCGAATTTTGAGACTAATATAAAAGGCATTTTTATTGCCGGAGAATTAGGGGGGATGGGTCTCATCAAAAATGCCGTTACACAAGGGCGTGAGGCGGTTGAGTATCTCTCCTGCTACATAAAGGAAGGGGAGGGTAAAGATAAGGATATTTATGATACAGTGGTTGTGGGAGCTGGACCTGCTGGTATTTCGGCATCTCTCGCCGCACTCAAATATAAGCTTAAATTCTTAACAATTGAGCAAGGCGATATAGGCGGCACGATTCTTCAGTATCCAAGGCATAAAATCGTTATGACCTCTCCTATGGAGATTCCGATATATGGCAAGGTTAAGGTAAAAGAGACAACTAAGGAGTCACTCCTTGATTTATTCCTAAGTGTCATTAAGAAGACAGCTTTAAAGATTAACACTAATGAGAAAATGACTGAATTAAGACAGGAAGATGGGCATTTTAAAGTTATAACTACTAAGGGTGAATATCTGTCAAGGACAGTGGTATTGGCTATAGGGCGCCGAGGAACACCAAGAAAACTTGGGGCTTTGGGTGAGAATCTGCCAAAGGTAACTTATAGGCTATTGGAGCCTGAACAGCACATGAATCAGAATCTCCTTGTTGTTGGCGGTGGTGATAGTGCGGTGGAGGCGGCTATGGCACTGGCAAATCAGACGGGGAATAATGTGATTTTATCATATAGGGGTGAGGCGTTTAGTCGTATTAAGCCAATGAATAAACAGCGTCTTGATGAAGCCGTCTCAAAAAATTTAATAAAGGTCATGTTTAACTCAAATCTTAAAGAGATTAGGGAAAAGGATATAAAGATTGCAGTTGGTGAAGAAGTGAAGATATTTCCAAATGATTATATTTATATATTTGCAGGGGGGGAACTCCCGAATGAATTTCTTACAAAAATAGGCATTCAGATTGAGAGGAAATTTGGAAAAGCGTGAATTAAAACTTGTATGTAATGCGGGATATTACGGTATTTGTGGAATAGTCCTTCCCCTGCCTTCCATCATAGGAGACTGAAAGATTCCATTTCTTACTTAAGAACCAATAGGCATAAGCGCCATAGTTTGTAATTGTGTCAGTATAATCGGTAAAGGTATATTTTGTCTGCATGTAAGAACCGTTGAAAACCATCTGAAACCTTTCTGTGAAGAATTTACCTGCCTCAACATTATATGAATTATAGCCTGAGCTGTAGCTGTCTGCCATAATGGCATTAATATCAAGTGATATATCTTTGTTCATCAGATTATCATTCCTTAAACCTATTTGATAGATATTTGAACCTTTTGTCTCAGTTGTATATGCCCTATACTGCAAGGACTGAAGTTCATATTTACCGTATAAAGTATATCTGTCATAGAAGCGGTAATCACCCCTTACATAATAAGACTGCTGCTCTGTATTCGCAATATCAAATTCCATAGACTTGTATAGTCTAAATGAGCGGAATTGGTTAAAACCAAATGTCAGGTTTCTGCCATAAGTTGGCCTGTAGGAAAGTTCTAAAATTAAATTAGTCAGGTCTGTGTTATTTGTCAATTGGTTATTGTCGGCTGTAACTGAGCCGTAGAATCTTAAAATTTTAGTTAGAGAGGAAGATAATTGTCCATATATGTATTGACGGTCTATACCGCTTTTATAACCATTGCTTGCAAAGGCAAGGCTTGCCGAAGTGTCCTCCTTGCGATAAAAGAGATAACCACCTGCTGTAGTATATTCTGAATTAAATTCTTCTGTATAGGGGTTTGGCTTCATCCCTCCGAATAACCCCAGGCCGTAAGTTGTACTCTGAAATATAATGTTGACACCATCTACCCTTTCAAGGGAGAGTTCTTTGGGCCACATGCGTCCTAATGCAAGGTAAAATCTGTCTGATGCGGCATATTCAAGATTTAATCTATCAATCCTTTCATTCTTGATATATTTACTGTTGTAGTCCTTTGTGCCGAGATTATTTCTCTCTCTCCCGTCAAAGTGGAATGATAAATTTCCAGCCTCATCTAATTTTGTAGCATCAAGTCTCAGGCGGGTTGTGAGGAAGTTGAAATTATATGCCGAGCTTGAATCACTGGAATAATAGTCTTCTACAGAAACAAGTCCATGGTATTCAGCCCCTGATGATATAGATGGGGCAATAAGAATAATTGTTAGTATAAAAAATAATGATAAATATATTCTTTTCACTTAATCTCTACCAGTAGGATGACAGCTTAAACACTCGGAATTAGAAGTACGAACTGCGCCCTCATGCTTCTTGCCATTCATATCAGAGTGGCACATTTGCAGGCATCCCCCTTTGTTTTCATAGTTCTGAGACGGATGACACTGTGAGCATGATGAAGTTCCCTCATGGTTAGTCGGGAATGATGTAAAAGAGTGATTGAATGTTGTTGTTGTCCATGAAGGATACCTATGGCAGTTCTCACAACTTGTCCCAAAGCGATTACTATATGTGCTATGGGCAGATGGATAGTCACTTGAATGACAGGAGTTGCATGAAGAACTTACACTTGAATGGCTGAAGCTCCATGTCGGATATGTATGACAGTTCTCACAGGTTGTCCAGCCATTTGTAGAATGTCTTGCTGTCCTTGACGGTGTGCTGTATGTTAAATGGCATCCTGAAACACCACATCCGCTACCGCTTGTTGGATGTGTAAATGTCCAAGTAGGATACCTATGGCAGTTTTCACAAGTTGTCCATCCATTTGTAGAATGATTCGCTGACCTTGTTGGCGTACTATAAGTTAGATGACAACCTGAAGCCTCGCACCCTGTTCCACCTGATGGGTGAGTAAATGTCCATGTCGGGTATCTATGACAGTTCTCACATGATGTCCAGTTATTTGTAGTATGGCTTGCCGGTGCTTTACTTGAGTGGCAGATTGCACAGCTTGCACCGCCTGATGTCTTAGAGTGGTTAAATGTCCATGAGGCAAATGTTATATTATGGCAGTTTGTGCAATCCTGACTGTAGCCCTTTGTTACATGGTTTGCAGCACTGTTGTATTTGCTTAAATGGCAATTTACACAAGCTGAGCCTACATTTCTATAAACTCTATCTCTGTGACAATCCTTACATTCCGCTGTGCGGTGTCCACCTACGAGAGGATAACCTGTCTTGCTGTGATTAAATTGTGTTGGATTCCATGTATTCTCACTATGACACTGAGTGCAGTTGATGCTTCCAAACTGGTTGAAGTGAGGGTCAACATGGCACTGATTACAGTAGCGGTTGACCTTTCTATATTCACCTTTTGTCTTATGACAGCTTATGCAGAGTATGTCATTATGAACACCTCTTAATTCAAAGCCTGTTTTTCCCTTGTGGTCAAATCTCCTCGGCAGCCAATCAGCCTGAGTATGACATGATGTGCACTCCTCCTTGAAACTCCCCTTATGAATATCCTCATGGCAGTCTATACATTTCTCTTTTGCAATCTTATATTTTTTCTCTATATGACATTTCTCGCATTTTGTCTCTGAATGTCTTGCTACGAGAGGGAATTTTGACTGTAAATTATGGTTAAATGTTGTCTTCTTCCACTCTTCAGTGTTATGGCATTTATCACAGGTGTTCCCAAGTTCTTTTTTATGGACATCATCTTTCTCGTGACAGTTAGAACAGTTTGCAGCTATAGGTTTATACTTTCCAAGCTCATGACATTTTTCACAGGCTGTCTTTATATGTTTACCTGTCAACTTGAAGCCTGCATACTCAGGTGCGTTGTGATTGAATAGGGCAGGCTTCCACCCCTTTACATTGTGACATGATTCACAAGTTTTACCCTTGAATTGACCTTTATGAGTGTCTTTGTGACAGTCAGATGTATCACAGGTCTTATAATTGACTGGTTTATACTTACCCTCTATGTGGCACTTATCACATTTAACATCAGTATGTTTTCCATCCAGCTTAAACCCTGCATATTCAGGTGCATCGTGATTAAACTGAGACGGTTTCCAGCCCTTTACATTGTGACATGATTCACAAGTTTTACCCTTGAATTGACCTTTATGAGTGTCTTTGTGACAGTCAGATGTATCACAGGTCTTATAATTGACTGGTTTATACTTACCCTCTATGTGGCACTTATCACATTTAACATCAGTATGTTTTCCATCCAGCTTAAACCCTGCATATTCAGGTGCATCGTGATTAAACTGAGACGGTTTCCAGCCCTTTACATTGTGACATGATTCACAAGTTTTACCCTTGAATTGACCTTTATGAGTGTCTTTGTGACAGTCAGATGTATCACAGGTCTTATAATTGACTGGTTTATACTTACCCTCTATGTGGCACTTATCACATTTAACATCAGTATGTTTTCCATCCAGCTTAAACCCTGCATATTCAGGCGCATCGTGATTAAACTGAGATGGTTTCCAGCCTGTAGTTGTATGACATGACTCGCATGTCTTATCAGGGAACTGCTTTTTATGAGCGTCTGAATGACAGGCTGATGAGTCACAGGTTTTATAAGGCACCCCCCTAAGCTGATTGTTCTTATGACATTTTTCACAGCTTACCTGAATATGTTTATTTGTAAGAGGATAGTTTGTCTTGGCATGGTCAATCTTTACCTTCTTCCAGCCCTCAGTTGTATGACACTCTGTACACTGGGGCTTACCCTTATGTATATCATTATGACAGGTTATACACTCTTCAAATTTTTCAATCTTATACTTATTCTTTGGATGGCACTTTTCACACTTTACATCAATATGTTTTCCTGTAATAACATATTTGGAGTCTCTATTATGGCTAAATTTATCTATATCCTTCCATCCTGTAAATTGGTGACACCTTCCGCAGTCCTTACCTAATTGACCGGTATGTTTATCTTCATGGCAGGAAATACAGTCCTTTGATAATCCGGTATAGACATCCTCTTTTTTATGACATTTACTGCAATCAACCTTTAGGTGTTTATCTTTGAGTTGATAACCTGTATCATCATGATTAAATTTCCCTTTATCAATAGTAATAATCTTGAAGGCTTTACCTTTATGGTCACTATGACACTTTATACATGCTTGTGAAAAGGTTGCATGAAGACCTTGTTTATTTTTTATCTTTTCGGCAAGTTTGTCATGGCAGTCAAGACATTTGCTGTCGGGGATACCGCCTCCGAGGGCATGGCATTTTGTACAGTTTGTAATACCCTCATATTTTTCATGGGCTTTTGAGAGGGGACCAGGGCTTATTAGAGAGCCAAAATCCTCCTGTGCCCATGCAGCAGTATTAAATAATGCAAAGATTGCAAAAGTAAAAATTTTTTTCATTGTGGTGATTAAAAAAATTGATGATAATATTTTAAAGATTAATGGAAGATTAAAAAATAGGGAAGAACCTTCGCTACGCTAATAATTTAACAAAGACAGAGATGCAAGGGCATCTGTTTTTAACCTATATACATTATGAAAGCAATTTTCTATCTATTCTCCGCTGATCTTGTCTTCTGTCGTTCTTTGTTCTTCTTTCTACCTTATGATGAAAATAGGGGTCTTCATATCTAATGTCTGTCTTCTCTCTCCTGTTGGCATGAGAGCGTCTTTGCCCTGCACGTTGATCTGAATGATTTTTCATAATATCCTCCAAAGATATAAAAATTATCTAATTTTTATTCTGCAAAATTTACCAATTTTACTTTTTCTCCCTCAACATATCCTTGAGTTCTGTCATAAACTCATTAATATCTTTAAAAGAGCGATAGACAGAGGCAAAGCGAACATATGCAACTTCATCTAAACCCTGCAATTCCTTCATAACTTTTTCGCCTATTATAACACTTGAGATTTCTTTTTCCCCTCCATCCTGAGCAGTTTTTACAACCCTATCTACAAGTTCTTCCTGTCTTTCTATGCTGATTGGACGCTTCTCACACGCCTTCTGAATTCCGAGAAAGATTTTCTGTCTGTCAAATGGTTCCCTCCTTCCATCCTTTTTTATCACCATTGGCATTATCTCTTCAATCCGTTCATAGGTTGTAAATCTATTAGTGCAGCCGAGGCACTCCCTCCTCCTCCGTATCATGTCGCCTTCTTTGCTCAGACGGGAATCTACCACCTTATTTTCTAAATCACCACATGATGGACATTTCATAAATAATTTAGTCTGATGTTAGTCTTTCTTTATAAATTGGGAACTGCTCACAGAGTTCCTTTACTCTCTTTCGGGTCTTATCGTGATGGCTTTCATCTTTGAGATTATTGATAGTATCAGCTATAAGGTCGGCAATTATTACCATCTCTTTTTCTTTCATCCCCCTCGTTGTTATTGCAGGCGTTCCGATACGAATGCCGCTTGTTATAAAAGGGCTCCTCAGATCAAAGGGAACTGTGTTTTTATTGACTGTGATGCCTGCCTTATCAAGCGCCTCCTCTGCATCCTTCCCTGTTATCTCTGAATTTCTCAAATCTAATAGCATGAGGTGATTATCAGTGCCGCCGCTTATAAGTTTAAATCCTCTCTCTTGAAGCCTCTTTGCCATTGTCTTTGCATTCTTTTGAATCTGCCCTTGATATATCTTAAACTGGGGTGTCAGCGCCTCTTTAAGTGCCACTGCTTTTGCGGCGATTACATGCATAAGGGGTCCCCCCTGAATTCCGGGGAAAAGATTTCTATCCAGAGTCTTGGCAAATTTCTCCTGACACATTACCATTCCACCTCTTGGGCCACGGAGTGTTTTATGTGTTGTTGTTGTTACAAATTCTGCATATGGGATTGGAGTCGGGTGAAGCCCTGTTGCCACCAGCCCTGCTGGATGGGCAATATCTGCCATTATTACTGCCCCAACCTCATCTGCAATTTCTCTGAATCTCTTGTAGTCAATAAACCTTGGATATGCACTTGCACCTACGACAATCAGTTTTGGCTTATGCTCCTTTGCCAGTTTCAAAACCTCATCATAATCAATTGTCTCCGTATCTTTATTCACACCGTAGGGGACAATCTTATACATCTGTCCTGTAAAATTGATTGGATGCCCGTGTGAGAGATGTCCACCATGTGAGAGATTCATACCCATCATCGTATCTCCGGGTTTAAGGATGGAGAAATAGACTGCCATATTTGCCTGTGTCCCTGAATGGGGCTGGACATTTACATATCCAGCATTAAATAACTTTTTAGCTCTTTCTATGGCTAGTGATTCTGCAATATCCACATTATGACATCCGCCATAGTATCTCCTGCCGGGATACCCCTCGGCATATTTGTTTGTCATTACACACCCCTGTGCCTCAAGGACTGCCTCGCTGACAAAATTTTCAGAGGCTATAAGTTCAAGGGTAAACATCTCTCTCTCTGTCTCTTTTTTTATTGCATTATAAATTTCTGAGTCAACATCAATTAATTTTTTCATATCTCTCCCTTCTTGATTCTCCCTTCCAATTCCTTGATTTTATCCAGCCTTTTTTGATGTCTGCCGCCTTCAAATTTTGTAGTTATCCATATCTTTACCATCTCTCTTGCAAGTCCTTTTCCCACAACCCTCCCGCCGAGTATCAGAACATTTGAATTATTATGCTCCCTGCTCATACGGGCACTATAGACATCATTGCATAATGCACCGCGTACTCCCGGGAATTTATTTACGACTATAGACATACCAATACCTGTGCCGCATATTAGAATCCCTTTTGATATTTCATTCTTTGCTACAGCCTCCGCAACCTTTGCACCAAAGTCAGGGTAATCTACAGAATTGCTGTTTTCTGTCCCAAAGTCTATAGGCTCGTAGCCCATTTCTATTAAGAAAAGCTTTAAGTCCTCTTTTAATTCAAAGCCGCCGTGGTCAGAGGCTATTACAATTTTTTCCATAGAACAAAAACCTAAAATTAAACAGGATACGCAGGATTAACAAAGATAAAAATTACCTTCTAATTTATCCTGTTAATCCTGTCTAAATGTTTTTAAATCTCCTTTAAAAAATGGTAAGCGAAAGGATATATATTGTCAAGGCAAAACTCTTTTATTTTATGAGATTATGTTATGATAAATCATGTTTCTCCCTATAACTATGGAAGAAGTAAGGAAGAGGGGCTGGAGTGAGTTGGATATAATTCTTATCTCAGGGGATGCGTATATAGACCATCCGTCCTTTGGTGTCCCATTGATCGGCAGGTATCTGGAATCTCTTGGATATCGTGTTGGGATAATAGCACAGCCTGATTGGAGAAATACAAAAGATTTTATGAAACTCGGCAGGCCAAGGCTCTTTTTTGGAATATCTGCAGGCGCGATGGACTCTATGCTCAACCATTACACAGCCCATAAAAAACCCCGTAGTGATGATGCATATTCTTCTGGAGGCAGGGCTGGATTAAGGCCTGACAGGGCAACTATTGTATATCTAAACAGGGTAAAGGAGGCATATCCAGGAATTCCTACGGTTACTGGCGGGATTGAGGCGTCATTGAGAAGACTTGCACATTATGACTACTGGGATAATAAAGTGAGGAAGTCAATACTCATAGATTCTAAGGGGGATTTGCTCATATTCGGGATGGGGGAGAAACCTATAGAAGAGGCAGCGAGGAGGCTTTCAAATGGAGAGGCTCTTTCAAATATAAAGGATATAAGGGGGACTGCAGTTATAACATCTTCAGTTGAAGGTGTGGAAGGGAAGGATTATATCCTTCTTCCGTCCTGTGAAGATGCGGCGAAAGACAAAATGGCTTATGCTTCAGCCTCCCGCATATTTCATCTTGAAAGCAATCCATTCAATGCAAGGGTTTTATTTCAGAAGCATGGAAATAGATATGTGAAAATCAATCCACCCTCTCTGCCTTTGACTATGGAGGAGATGGATAAGATTTACAACCTCCCATTTACAAAAGAGCCTCATCCATCATATAAAGAAAAAATTCCTGCCCTTGAGATGGTTAAATTTTCCGTTACCATTCAGAGAGGGTGTTTTGGCGGATGCACATTCTGCTCCCTTACAGAACATCAGGGTAGAATTATCCAGTCACGGAGTGAAAATTCAATACTGAAAGAGGTGGAAGGATTGAAAAAGATAAAAGGTTGGACAGGGATTATCTCTGACCTCGGAGGTCCTACAGCAAATATGTATCGTCTGAGATGCAAAGATAGGAATGTGGAATCAAAGTGCAGAAAGCTTTCCTGCGTTCATCCGAATATTTGTAAATTCATGGATACTGACCATTCATCGCAGATTAAACTCTTAAGAAAAGCGAGGGGGATGGAAGGGGTAAAAAAGGTTTTTATAGCATCTGGTGTCAGATATGACCTTGCACTTGGGTCGCCGGAGTATATCAGGGAATTAACAGCCTATCATGTTGGAGGACATCTGAAGGTGGCACCTGAGCATACATCAAAGAGGGTTCTGGAACTGATGAAAAAGCCTGAAATTGAGGCATTTGATAAATTTAAAAATAATTTTGATAGATTCTCTAAAGATTGCGGGAAAGAGCAGTATATTGTCCCATATTTCATCTCAAGCCACCCCGGAAGTGATTTGAAAGATATGATAGACCTTGCCCTTTATCTTAAAAGGAATAGATTCAGGCTTCAGCAGGTTCAGGATTTTATTCCTACACCTATGACACTTGCCACTGCCATGTATTATACAGGTTATGACCCTATTACATCCAAGAAAATCTATTGTGCAAAGACAGTTAAAGAAAAGAGATTACAGAAGGCATTGATGAGGTATCACGACCCTGTGAATTATTATCTCGTAAAAGAAGCTTTAATACAGGCAGGGAGGAAAGACTTAATTGGATATGGAAAGGATAAACTGATACCACCGTATAAACAGTGACAGTGTCAGTGTTTAGTGTCAGTTGGTGAAATTTATAACGGGCTATTGTTAAATGCCTTTTCAATAATATTTAAAGGTGTATCTTCTGTAACAGGGACAAATGAGAGATTTATATCCCTCCCATTTTTAATGGAATTTATAGCAGTTTCAATTTCATCTTCCGGTATAGATAATTGTGTATCCCAGTCCATTACCTGAACTTTCATTAATATCTTAGATGTTCCAACTTTATCTACAATAGAATCGGTCATCATACTTAATATCTCATATATTTTTTTATCCGGAAGTCCTAATTCTCTTTTCATCTGCCTGTGGTAAGCCATTACTGCATAGTAATCAAACTTGTGATTGATTAGCTCGTTAATATTTTGTGATAACCATGCAAGTGCGTCTCTCGGTGATGATACAGTTTCATAATAAAGGTTTATGGCAAATTTTAAATCAGGGTTGACCTCTCTTGCCGCAGACATTATCTCAGATGCTATATGAGAAAGCCTTTTTGACTTCCATTCTGACCATTTCCAGAAATATGGGGTATATGATGACACATAATATCTCCCATCTTTTTGATATATATTTTTATACATGATGAGTGGGTCTGCTTTAATACCTGTATATTTATTAAACTGCTCTCTTGCCTCATTACTATAGCCTTCAGTATGTCTTAAAACTAAATCATCCTGAAAGAGTATTCCATCAATGTCATATCTGGCAAGGTCTTTGTAAACACCTTTTAATATTTCTATGACTTCAGGGTTAAAGATATTAAGTTTCTCGCCTTTTATGATACTTCTATCTTTAAGGTCGTAAATAGATTCTAAAAGGGCAGGATTGTTTTCAATCAGCCAACTACTGTCTCTTGTAGTCATCCATGCAAAGATTTTCATATTATTCCTGTGTGTGATTTCAGTTAATTTTTCCAAAATATCATCAACAACAGGAGCATAGAAGGTATTAAAATATACACCGACTTCTTTTTTGGGGTTGGCAAAAGGGTAGAACCTGTCATATCTGTTTTGAAATACCCTGATGATTAGGGTATTAACCCCTGCCATTTTTAATTTTAAAATTCTCTCTTCAACCTCATCAAAATTCTTACAGTTCATCCATAGAATCTGAACAGAATTAAGGGGATTATTATGGGGATAGACAGAAGGAGGGGTAAAAAATATGGTTCCGATAAGTGCAACTGTTAATATAAATCTTTTCATTTTTTTGGATAGGTCAAAATTGCATTGCCGAGAATCAACTCCTCAGATGTGGTTATTTTTATATTAAAATCAGAACCTTTGACAACCCTGACAGGAAATCCAATTCTCTCAACAAGGGATGACTCATCTGTGCCATAATATTTATCATCAATTGCCTTCTTAAATGCCTTTTCAATGACATCCCTTTTGAATACCTGCGGAGTTTGAATTCTCCATAACAGCTTGCGATTCAATGTATTCACTATTAATCCATCAGAAACTTCTTTAACTGTATCCTTCTCAGGAATCGCTACAATGACCGCTCCGTGTTTATCGGCTTCTGCTATAGATTCCTTTATTATATCCTCTGTTACAAATGGTCTTACTCCATCATGGACAACTATAATATCAGTTTTTGGTTCAATCCTCATCAATCCATTATATACAGAGTCCTGTCTCTCCTTTCCGCCTTCAATAATCTCAACTACCTTTGTGATTTTGTATTTTTTAACAATATCAGTCTTGCAGTATTCAAGAGCATCTTTTGGTGCAACAAGATAGATGTTATTTATCAAATCTGTCTTTTGAAATTTTAAAAGTGTATGGGCTAATATTGGTTTGTCTGCAAGTTCAAGGAACTGTTTCTGAACCTTTCCTCCCATGCGGATTCCAGAGCCTGCAGCAGGTATGATAGCGGATACAAACATGGGAAAAATTCTAACACAATCATCCTTGCAAAACAAATCTATCACTGATAATATTTAGCTGCATGAACAAAAACTTGATTTCTCTTAGGAAACCAGGAATATAGGAATATTTCTTCATGCCTTCCTGAATTCCTTGGAAAAATTTCTGTGATGAATAAATTAATAGCTGAAGCAAAGACGGCAAGAGAGAGGGCATACGCACCTTATTCCAATTTCAAGGTTGGCGCAGCAGTATTGACTCAGGAAGGCAAGATATTTTCCGGCTGTAATGTGGAAAACTCATCTTATGGACTCTCAATATGCGCTGAGAGGTCTGCCATTTTTAATGCTGTCTCTTCTGGATATAAAAAGTTTGCAAAAGTCGCTGTTGTAACTGATTCCGAGCCGCCATCATCTCCATGTGGTGCATGCAGGCAGGTGATATTTGAATTTGGAGATGATATTGAGGTGATTATGGCGAACCTAAAGGGCGATACAAAAATAATAAAGATAAGCGAACTACTGAAAGATGGATTCAGATTATGAAGGATAAATTTGCAGTAATCGGCGGGAGCGGGGCGTATAACCTTTTAAAGGGTGAGGGTTTTGGTGTTGACCTTGAGTGCAGTAAGATATTTACGCCATTTGGTGAGAGCGCCCCTATTCACAGGTTTAGGGATAAGGATTTGAGCTTCATCTTTATTTCAAGACATGGTGAAAATGGATATGAAATCTCCGCCCCATTTGTAAATTACAGGGCAAACATCTGGGCATTGAAGGAGTGCGGTGTAGAGAGGATAATCTCATGGTCGGGACCTGGCGCCATCAATCAGAAATATTCTGTTGGAGATTTTGTTATTCCGCATGATATAATCGACGAAACAAGGGGGAGGGAATACACATTTTTCAACGGTACCGGAATAGGTTTTATCCGTCAATCACACCCCTTTTGCACTGAAATACGAGATGCCTTATCTAAAGCCTTAAAAGAGACAAAAGGAAATTATCATAATGAAGGAGTTTATGTCTGCACACAGGGACCAAGGCTTGAGACAGGGGCAGAGATAAGAAAATATAAATTATCAGGCGGTGATTTGGTTGGCATGACCCTTGTCCCTGAGGCATTTCTGGCAAGGGAACTTGAGATGTGCTACGCATCTGTCTGCTATCTCACAAATTATGCTGAGGGTGTTGAAAATAGAAGCTATGAAGAGGGTGAACTATTTGAAGGGATGCAGAATAAAGGTGAAAGAGAGAGGGTAGATAAGATTATGTTAAAGTTCCCAGAAATTATTAAGGCGGCTTTGAAAGAACTGTTGCAGATGGATAGGGGATGTCCCTGTAAAAACGCAATGGAAAGGTATAAGAGGAGAGGGGATATTAGTGACGACTGGCGGACATGGATAAGGAGCTAAAATGGATATTATAAATATTGCTGAAGAAATTTTAAACAAGGCTGTTAAAAAGAAACCTGACAGTGCAGAGGTTTTTGCCATTGAAGAATCATCTGCCTCTATTGAGGTGAAGGAGCAGGCTGTAGATTCTTTTCAATCTGCTGCGAGCCGTGGATTATCTCTGAGAATTTTGCTGGGAAATAAATTAGGATTTTCATATACATCCAATATATCCGCTGATGCGATAAATAGGCTTATAAAAGAGGCATTTGAGAATGCTGAAAATAATGAAGCAGATGCCTATATCTCCTTTTCAAAACCCTCCAAAGAGGCATCTATTAAGAAATTATATGATGACAAACTTAAAGGAATAGGTGAAAAAGAAAAGATAGAAAGGTGTATGCGACTGGAGAGGGCTGCCCGCCAGTATGATAAAAGAATCAAGAATATAAGACACGCATCTTATGAGGATTCAGAATATAGAAGGGTTCTTATGAACTCTAACGGGGTAAAATCTATTTACAGTGATACTGTCTGCTCTACAAGTATAATGCTTGTAGCAGAGGAGAATGGAAATTCAGAGACAGGGTGGGAGTTTGATTACAACAGGTTTTATGATAGTCTAAAGACAGATGAAGTCGGCATAGAAGCGGCGAGAAAGGCAATTGATATGCTTGGAGCAAAAAAGATTAATACCTGCCGCATCCCTGTTATTCTTGATCCGAAGGTATCATGTGATTTTATGGGAATATTATCTTCATCCCTTTCTGCTGATTCTGTTCAGAAAGGAAAGTCCATGCTGTCTGATAAGCTAAACTCTAAGGTTGCATCACCGATAATAAATCTGATTGATGACGGTACACTTGAAGGGGGCATCGGCTCTGCACCTATGGATGGAGAGGGAACTGCTGCAGGAAAGACATTATTAATAGAAAAGGGTTATCTTAAGGCTTTTCTTCACAACATATATACGGCAAATAAGTGGAAGACAGCATCCACAGGCAATGGTGTGAGGGGAGGGTTTAAAGGGCTTCCGGGTGTTGGAATTACAAACCTATTTATTGAAAAAGGGAATATATCAATGGAGGATTTAATAAAGGGCATAGATAAAGGTATTCATATTTCAGAGGCAATGGGTGTCCACACCGCAAATCCCATATCAGGCGATTTCTCCATCGGCGTTGCAGGGCATTGGATAGAGAATGGTAAATTCTCATTTCCTGTAAGGGGTGTGGTTATGGCAGGAAATATATTGGAGCTTATGAAAGGTGTTGAGGCTATTGCAGATGACTTGAGATTTTTTGGAAGAATAGGCTCGCCATCAATAAAGATTTCAGAAGCAGTTATAAGCGGTAGTTAAGGCGTAGTTGAACAAAATCTGATAAACCGCAGAGTGGGAGGGTTCTTATGAACGCTTCAATTCAGCTTGTCGTCTTTACCCTTGACAGCCTGAGATTTGCACTGCCGCTCTCGGCAGTTGAAAGGGCGATTCACATAATTGAGATTGTTCCACTCCCTAAAGCCCCTGATATTGTCATAGGTGTTATAAACCGTCATGGTCAGATTATCCCTGTTGTAAATATCCGCAAGAGGTTCAATCTCCCCGAAAAGGAAGTTAATCTTAACGACCGCATCGTCATAGCACATTCAAAAAAGAGACTATTGGGGATACTGGTGGATAATGTTGCTGGTGTCTTTGAATTTCCTGAACATAAGATAATAACGGCTGATAAGATTGTATCTGGAATTGAGTATGTTGAAGGTGTTGCAAAACTTGAGGACGGCATTATACTCATCCATGATATTGATAAGTTTTTATCCCTTGAGGAGGAAAAGGCACTGACTGATGCAGTGAATAAAAAATGATAAGTCAAATTTCAGACACTATTCTTTCCCAGTTGAGTGAATTTATCGTATCTATTATGGGACTGCACTTTCCAGAGTCCAAGTGGAGCGACCTTAAAAGGGGGATTAAATCTGCCTCAAATGAATTTGGATATAAAAATCCATTAGAGTTTGTCAGCTGGCTCATGTCAGCAAAGCTGACAAGGACGCACATTGAGATTCTATCAAGCCATCTCACAGTCGGCGAGACATACTTTTTCCGCAACAAGAAAAATTTTGAGATACTTGAAGAGCAGATACTCCCTGAAATGATTGACTCAAGGAAGGATGTAAGGTATTTGAGGATTTGGAGTGCAGGATGCAGCAGCGGCGAGGAGGCATACTCAATTGCGATATTGCTTAAAAAGATAATTTCTGATATTAATGATTGGAAAATAACTATTCTTGCAACAGACATTAATCCTCATTTTCTTAAAAAGGGGTTGGCAGGAATATACACTGACTGGTCTTTCCGCAGCACCCCTTCATGGGTTAAAGAGGGCTATTTTAAGAAGACAAAGGAAGGCAATTATAGGATAATCCCGGTTCTTAAAAATATGGTGATATTTGAATACCTGAATCTCGCTGAAGATATTTACCCCTCCCTTTTAAACAATACAAACGGCATGGATATAATCTTCTGCCACAATGTCCTCATGTATTTTTCTCCGAATTTGGCAAGCAGGGTGGTTAATGGCTTTTATAACTCCCTTGTTGATAATGGATGGCTATCAGTTGGGCCTACAGATTTTATAAGGTCAGCAGCCTCTAAATTTGCCCCTGTCAGCATTGATGAAACAGTTGTATATAGAAAACTCTCTAAGAAAATTAGGATTTCAGATGATTTTCAACCAGAAAAGTTTGCACCTTATATTCCATTCGTCAAGAGATGGATTGACACTGACAGACATTTAAAATTAGTTAAAGGGGAGGAGGAAGAAGTAATAAAGGCAAAAGATGTTATAAAAAAGGAAGGAGGAGAGGGCATGGATTTAAAAAAGGATGTTATAAAAATCTTTGAGCAGGGGAGATATGATGATGCAGTGAGAAAGATTTCGGGTTTGTCTCTGAAGGATGAGGACAAGGCAGAGATTCTTTCAATGCTGGTAAGAGGGTATGCAAATCAGGGGAGGCTCAATGACGCCCTGAAGTGGTGCGAAGAGGCAATCTCATCTGACAAGCTCAATCCATATTATCATTACCTCCTCGCCACAATCTTTATTGAACAGGGGAGAATGATGGATGCAGTCAAGTCTCTGAAGAAAACGATTTACCTTGACAATGATTTCATACTTGCATATTTTATGCTTGGAAATCTGATGGTTAGGAGAGGTAAATTAAAGACCTCAAAGAGATATTTTAGAAATGCAATTGAGCTTTTATCAGATTATAGCGATGAAGAGGTTATACCTGAATCTGACGGGATTACGGCAGGCAGATTATCTGAAATAATAGAGTCAATAATGGTATCGGAGAGGACACATTAGGAGAAGCACTAAATTCAAAAAATTAAATTCTATTTAAAGAGAAAATAATGGCTATTAACTGGGAAGAAATATACAGCCGTCTGGAATCAGCAAAGATTACTTCTGAGAAGGGGTTTCAGCCGAGCAAAGAAGAGAGGGATAGAATCCTCAAGGAGAGGGCAAAGATAACTGCCCTTGAGTCAGAAGATGGGTTGAAAAAAGGGGAGTCTATTGAGGTGCTGGAATTCATGCTTGCCTATGAGAGATATGGGGTTGAGCTGAAATATGTCCGTGAGGTTTATCCATTGACAGAACTTACCCTTATCCCCGGCATACCTGTTTTTGTCCTTGGAATTATAAATGTGAGGGGGGAGATTCTTTCAGTCATTGATATAAAAAAATTCTTTGACCTCCCTGAAAAGGGGCTTACTGACTTAAATAAAGTTATAATACTCCACTCCCCTGAAATGGAGTTTGGCGTCCTCGCAGATTCAATAATTGGTGTCCACAGCATCTTATTAAATGAGCTTCAGACATCACTCCCAACATTGACTGGTATCCGTGAGGAGTATTTAAAGGGGGTTACAAAGGAAAGAAAGGTTATTCTTGACGCAGAGAGACTTTTGACAGATAAGAGTATAATTGTGAATGAGAATGTAAAAATATAGGATTCAAATGACCACCTTTATAAGGAGGAATAAATTATGAAATGGTTTGTTAATCTGCCGATACGGGTTAAATTTTTTGCAACATTTGCTGTTGTTATCACTATCTTGTTAGCTGTCATCTTGACAGCAAAGAGGGGAATCACCAGAATAGAAGATTTTCAAAAAGATATTTTTTATTCAGAGTTTGCAAATTCTGTTGACCTCCTCAGGCTCAGGTCAAATGAGGATGAGATACGGCTTGCATTAGTAATGATGACAAATGCCGCAGATAAAACAGCCAAGGAGCAATTGCATCAGGATATAAAGGAATATGCTTTAAGTATTGAAAAAAGAATACAAGGTCTTATAGAGCGTAACAAGGGAGATACTGCTATTTTAAACAGGCTTGAAGAGTTGAATGCGGTAAGGCTTGCATTCAAAGAGACAAGGGATACCCAGATTATTCCTCTTATATATGACGGGAAATTTGATGATGCAAAAAAGCTGGCATTTGGAATACAGGCAGAAAGATTTGAAAAGATAAGGTCTCTCACAAATGAACTTGTAAGATATGCAAGCGAAGAGGCTCAGAGCCACATGAAAAAATCAGAAGAGACTGCAAGGCAGACTGCTGACTACTTCATAAATGTTGGAATTATAGCCGTATTTGGCGGCATTGCAGTAGCTTTTTATATGAACAGGATTATTGCCAAGCCTTTAAGGAATATATCCAGTATGGCAGAGAGGATTACATCCGGGGACCTGACGGTAAGTCATACTGCAGAAGACAGGAGTGATGAGGTAGGAGTCCTTTCAAAGACATTCCGAACAATGGTAGAAAGACTTCAAAAACAGACGAGGGATATTGCTGAGGCTATAAATGTTCTTGCATCATCATCAAATCAGATTGCTGCCACAGTAACACAGCTTGCCGCTGGCACAGAGCAGACGGCAGTTGCAACTAATGAGACGACAACAACAGCAGAGGAGGTTAAACAGGCGGCTACTGTCTCAAACCAAAAGGTAAAGCGTGTTACGGAGGTTGCGCATAATGCAGTTCAGGTATCAAAGACAGGCGAAAATCTTGTAAATGAGACAATAGAGGGGATAAACAGGATTAAAGGGCAGATGGAATATATTGCAGAGACAATCATAAAGCTGAGTGAGCATAATCAGGCAATCAGTGAAATCATTGCCTCTGTTGATGACCTTGCTGAACAGTCCAATCTCCTTGCGGTGAATGCCGCCATTGAGGCTACAAAGGTTGGGGAGCAGGGGAAGGGTTTTATCGTGGTGGCAAATGAAATCAAGAGCCTTGCAGAGCAGTCAAGACAGGCAACAAAGCAGGTAAGGACAATCTTAAATGACATACAGAAGTCAACAAGCACAGCAGTTATGTCGACGGAGAAGGGGAGCAGATTAGTTGAAGCTGTGGTAAAGCAGTCTGTTGGAACGGGTGATGCCATAAAAGGGCTTGCGAGGAGTATTGATGAGGCGTCACAGGCGGTAGTACAGATTTCTGCGTCAAACCAACAGCAGTTAGTAGGGATGGATCAGGTAGTCCTTGCGATGACAAACATAAAACAGGCTACTGCCCAGAATGCCGCCAGCACAAAGCAGGTGGAGATTACAGTCCGAAGCCTGAATGAAATTGGGCAGAAGCTGAAGGATATGGTTAAATACTACACGATATAAAATAACAGCAATAACCGCAGAGAACAAAGACTAAACACGAATGACACGAATGGGACAAATTACACTAATGAAATCCTTAAATTAAAAAAATATATTTGCTTTTTTATTCGTAATATTCGTATATTCGTGTAATTCGTGTTCCAATAAAGAAAAACAATGGCTGATAAGAAGGAAAATGGCATAAAGAAGAGACTCCTCTCAACATTTAAAGTTGAGGCAAAGGACATCCTCAATGCATTATCTTTAGGGATTGTTAAGCTTGAGAAATCTCCCCCTGAAAATATTCAGATGGATATAGTTGAGGCTGTATATCGCGGGATACACAGTCTTAAGGGTGCTGCGAGGGCTGTCAATCTGACAGATGTTGAAGTAATCTGCCAGACACTTGAAAATGTATTTTCTGTCTGGAAAGAGGAGGGAAGGATTGAACTTGCAAAAGGGAATTTTGAAGTCATTTTTAGTGCAGTTGAACTCATTAACAGTATTATTTTATCAGCAGAAGAAGGGCAGTCTCCTGTTGAAAAAAAGGATATTGCAAAGATAGTAAAAGGCCTTTCAAAGATTGAGACAGGCAGAGAGCTGTCTGAAATCAAACAAAAGGGTATTGAAAAGGTGTATGTCCGACCATCTGTTCAAACTCCTGCATCTATAGTAGAGACCGTAAAGATACCAACTGCGAGACTGAAGTCAATACTTTTACAGACTGAAGAGATGATTGCCACAAAATTTATAGCAAACCAGCAGGTTGAAAACCTGATAGATATAAATAATGTCTTTGATTCATTAAAGGCAGAATGTAAAAAGGCATATCTTGATATGCCGAAGAATCGGATAAAGGAGGGAAAAAGCGGTGGAGAGGGCAGGGTATTAGACGAAAATGTGTCTTTGAAGCTCAATGAATATTTGGGGTGGACTCAGGCACAGATAAAAACAATTGAAGGAAGGCTCTTATCACTTATAAAATCTGCAAAGCACTTCAATAAGACGATTGACAGGATGGTTGACAATCTCCTCTCCGATATGAAGAGCGCAATGCTCCTCCCTTTCTTTACAATCTTAGAGGGTTTTCCCCTCCTAATCCGCAATATATCGCATGAGCTTGGCAAAGAGGCGGATGTGGTGATAAAGGGAGAGTGGGAGGAGATTGACAGGAGGGTTCTGGATGAGATAAAGATTCCGTTTATGCATCTGGTCAGAAACTGCATTGACCATGGCATTGAAAAACCAGAGAGCAGATTAAAGAATGGCAAAAAACGGGAGGGGACTATTACAATTGAGATACTGCAGATAACCGGCGGCAAGGTTGAGATAAATATGTCAGATGATGGTGCAGGGATTGATATTGAAAATGTGAAGAGATCTGCTGTGAAGGAAAATATATTATCACAAAAGGAGGCAAAGGGATTAAATGAGAATGAGGCGCTCTCTCTTATATTCAGGTCTGGAATTTCAACAAGCCCTATAGTCACAGATTTATCAGGGAGGGGATTAGGGCTTGCAATTGTCAGGGAACAGATAGAGAAACTGAATGGGATTATATCCGTAGAGTCGAAGCCGAATATCGGCACAAGATTTAAGATAGTCATCCCGATTACTGTTGCAACATTCAGGGGGATTTTGGTAAAGACTTCTGACCAGCCATTTATCCTCCCTGACTCCAATGTTGAGACTGTAAATAGGATTAAGACTGATAAGATTAAGACAGCTGAAAACAGAGAGACCGTAACCCATAATGGGACGCCGGTTTCATTTGTCTATCTCAGCAATATTCTTGGGCTTCCTGTCAGCAGGGAAAAGGGAGGGAGTCCATTATTCACAAACCTTTTAATAACTAATGTTAATGGAGAAAGGATTGCCTTTGGTGTGGATGAGGTTGTTGGTGAACAGGAGGTGATGTTCAAGGGGCTTGGCAGACAATTGCAAAATGTAAAGAACATTGCAGGTGCGGCAGTCTTTGGCTCAGGAAAGCCTGTTCCAATACTGAATATCCCTGATTTAATGAGAACGGCTGTAGGGGCTGAAGCTCTACCAAAGGTATCTGTCCCTGTTGAGAAGGCAGAGGAAGGAAGGAAGTCAATACTAGTTGTTGAAGACTCTATTACCTCAAGGATATTACTTAAAAACATACTTGAGTCTGCAGGCTATAATGTCAGGACGGCAGTTGACGGGATTGATGCAATTACGGCATTAAAGACAGAGGATTTTGATATAGTTGTATCTGATATTGAAATGCCGAGGATGAATGGTTTTGACCTTACTGCTAAAATCCGCAGTGATAAAAAGTTTGAAGAACTTCCCGTTGTCCTTGTAACAGCCCTTGAATCAAGGGAGGACAGGGAGAGGGGGATTGATGTCGGCGCAAATGCCTATATTGTGAAGAGCAGTTTTGACCAGAGCAATCTGCTTGAAGTAGTGAGGAGGTTTATATGAATTTAAAAATCCAAATTACAAGCTCCAAATTACAAATAATATCCAAATTCAAATATTCCAAACTGTTTGGAATTTGAGATTTTGGTTATTGAATTAGCAGTCAGGTGAGTAAATCCTTTGCAATATCGGTGGTAAGTAAATCTCGATAGAATACAGGAGTTACTTGAATTTATATTTTAATAGAAATCCAAGTTGACATAATATCCCTTATCAGAAGTTATAGAGTGGTAAACGATTTAAGACTTTTTGCCTTTTCTTTGATTTCTTCAATATTGCGGATATTTGGGAATTTTTCAATAACAAACTGATATTTCTCTAATGCCGATTTATAATCACCTGATTCTTCATAAAGTCTGCCCAAAGATATATATATCTCCTCTTTATTTGAAATATCCTTATCATTTAAAATCTTAAGAAATACACTTATTGCATCCTTATACTTCCCTAAGGACTCATAAGAATAGCCAAGCCCCATAACCGCATTCTGTTTCATTAAGGGGCTGCTTTTAGACTCCATTACCCTTTTATATTCATTTACGGCGTCCTCATATTTTCCGCTTCTATAATATAGATGGCCAAGATATAGATTTGAATAGATATTATTTCCAAACAGCTTTTTTTCTAACTTTTTTAAGTTGGCGATTTTTTGTTGAGGAACATCTGTTTGGGATTTTGTCTCTTTCAATATAAAGAAAATTTCCTTGTTAATATCCTTATTCAATTTATCTTTATAAAATAACAATCCGATCCAGCTCGTGGCTAATATAAAAGCAATCAGGATTATAAAAGTTATTGGCTTTGAATTCTTCCTTATGTAAGTTACTGCCTTAGAAGTTGCAGTAATAAACTCATCTTCCTTAAGTTTTTTCTTATTTATTCTGCTATAAATGCTCATTTTACCTCACTTTTTTAATTAACCCTTCAGAATTTTTAAAGACATCTTTCACTTGCAAATCTGAAATGCCGCAGCCTAAAAGTACCTTTCCTGCCTTATTCTCATTTATCAGGTCATCGGGTTGATGTGCATCACTGTTAAATACCAACTTTGCACCAACTTTTAATGCCATAGATGCAACATGCCCATTTGTAAAGGAATGCCCTTTCCTGCCGCTAATTTCAAGAAAAATTGATTTCTTTCTTGCCAATTCAGCATCTTTTTCAGTAATAAGGCCGGGATGAGCCAGAATATCAATATCAGAATTGAGTGCCGCACTATTTGTTCCTGATGGTACTGGTTCAACTATTGTCTCACCGTGCACCAATAGTATCTTTGCCCCCAATTTCCTTGCTTCTTTAGAGAGTTTATTAATGCTCTCAGGAGGGACATGGGTGATTTCAGCACCAGGTATTGCAATAATCTTCCAATATTTGTTCAGTTCCTCACATGCCTTAACTATACGAGGTATCACATGGTCTATATTTGAGATATCCACATGGTCTGTTATTGCCAATGCCTGAATACCGATAGCATCTGCCCTTCTTACTATTTCTGAGGGCAAAAGCACACCGTCACTAAATAAAGAATGGACATGTAAATCAATCATAAAATAAAAAAATGCCCCCGACACGATTCGAACGTGCGACCTACGGTTTAGGAAACCGGCGCTCTATCCTACTGAGCTACGGGGGCAATAAATTTTTCCCTGTTTCAGGCCTAAAATTAATATTACCCATATCTAATTATATTGTCAATATCTTTACAATTCTGCTCACATCGGGGGATTCTTGGCTTAATTTTCATTCTTCAAACTCCCATTTTAAAAACGGCGGTATATCTGCCATTGCATTGACTATAACCTCTGCAAGCCCTGTATAAAGGATTCTATATTTATTCCAGAGTCCGTAATGCCCTATGGCATCTCTCATTGCACCCTTACAGTTTGAGCATGTTGTTACAACCATTTTATTAATATCGGGATTTAGGACATCATTAAATACTTCAAGAACCTGTTTCACCTTCATCCTCTCGCTTACCTTTTTCCTGAACTGGGCAAAGTTAAGAGTATTCATTATTGCAAAACCACTGCCACCGCCACAGCAGTAATTTTTCACACCATTAGGAGACATCTCCCTCAACGGCTTTGCACAGACAGCCTTAAGGATATTACGTTGAGGCTGGACAATTCCCATCAGTCTCACTATATTGCATGAGTCATGAAGTGTGAAGGGGAAGTTATTCCTCTCAGGATTGAATTTAATTCTGCCGCTCTGGACAACCTCCCACATAAGAGGGATACAGCTCTCCCTCGGAATATCCGGAATACTGAATTCTCCCGGCAGCATGCGGTCAAGGATTACACAGAAAGATTTATGGGCATGACCGCATTCCCCGACGACAATCTTCTTTACACCCAGTTCCTTTGCAATCTTTAAGTGCCTTAACCCTATCCTTGCCGCTTCCACATCGTCAAACCAGAGTCCATAGTTTACACTGTCATAACCGAAGGTCTCACTGCTAAGGGTATAATTTATCCCCGCCGCATCAAACAATATTGCAAATGCTGCGGGGTTATCAGGCCATGCAAGGAACTCCCCTGCATTATGAATTAATAGTATATCCGCACCCTTCTTATCTACAGGAACTTTTATTTTTCTTCCGGTCCTCTCATGGATATCCTCCTCTATATATTCTATGAGGCTCTTAAAGGCTGGTGTCGTCATGCCGGTGGAAGAGCCTGTCTTTATATGCTGTCTCGTCCCTTTTTTAAGTAATTCAGAAGGTGCAATCCCCATCTCCTCACTGAATAGTTTTCTTATCTCTCTTGCAATCAGAGCATTGTCAATACCTACAGGGCAATACTGGGCACACCTCCTGCAAATGTTACAGCGATAAGACAGCTCAAGAAGCCTCCATACTGTTTTATAGTTAAGCTCCACATCAGCCCCGACAAAGGACTTTAAATATTTACCTCCCTTTGTAAAATACCTCTTATAAATCCTTCTCAATATCTCCGACCTGAATGTAGGACGATATATCTCCTGCCTTCCGCTTGCAATATATGTATGGCAAGCCTCAGAGCAGGTCTGGCATCCAACACAATAATCCATGCTCAGCTTAAATATCTTCCCGAATGTCCAGTTGTTCTGATAATCAAAGAGTTTTTCAAGCCCGTTTAAAAATCTATTTACCAAATTTTTCTTTTCATCTTCACTCTTTGGTTTTGGTATATCAAAATCTGTATGTCCATCAAGGGAAAAGTCATAGTTCTCAAGCCACTTTTCCTTTGGAGGCTCTATAGGCGGTTCTTCATCAATATAAGGGAGCTTCATTAAGTCTTCAGTTTTATAGGATACAAGCGGCTCCTCTGTCAGCTTAGATACATCATTAAATTGATTAGGTTTTTTATTCATTTTTTCCCCTTATCACTTTTTGTTTCATCTAATTTATATTCTTGTGCCTCTTCAAGCCAGCTCTTGCCTCCAACCACATGAGGACCTGCCCATGTTACTTTGTAAGAAAGCTGCTCAATAATCTTTCTGTCAATCGTAGAATCCTTTTCTTTAAACCTGTCATCCCACAAGCCGTGATGGAATGTAAAATATTTTGCAACATAATGGAGGAGCTTTGTAAACGGCATATAGATTAAGAAAAGCTCAAAAAGAAGAAAGTTTAAGATTACGGCAAAAGGTACAGAAGATGGATTTAATGAGATAATATCCTTTATATATTTTTTTGAATGAATAAAAGATGGGTCTATCCACCATGATATGAAACCTGTAACAAATATAGAGAGTAGAAATAAGAGGTTGAAATAATCTACCGGTGCTGTATAAAGCTTGAGGTCGGCATTTGCAGCCCTTTTTACAATAAGGATTAAACAGCCCGATGCCCCTAAAATAAATGAAACAACACCTGTAATATTTATAATTTTATTTAAAAATTTTATATCATAAACATTCTCTGCCAATAAAAAGAAAATCCATGTAAATAAGAGATAGATGCCCCAGTGCATTGCCATAGAAGGAGCCCATATATTATATGGATTATATTCCCTCACTTTCCTTAAAAAGAAAATCTCATAACCTATCTCAACAATCTCTCCCCACAAGGATTTGTGTATAGGCTTCTTAGCCCAGTCAACCTCCTCCATATAAGAGGCACCGATAATACGCTTCTCTTTAGACTCATGGGGGACAGGATAGACCTCCCAGCGCAGGTTTAGAGGCATGGAGGCAAATTTTACAATCCTATAAAACACCCCTGCCACGAAAATAAAGATTGAGAGCCATCCAAATAAAACTAATAACATAATCACCTCTTTATCTTTATCTGATACCCTATTGCCCTTCTTATAAGGCGTGAAATATAACTTTCACCCTTTTTTTCGCCCTTCCATTTTGCAGGCGTGCTCACAGGAACAATCAAGGGCATGGCAGCCTTTCCAATCCTCTTCACAAATGACTCAGGCAGTTTATTAAGAATAGCATCCTCTACGGCAAGAATACCCAAATCCTCTGTCTTCAGGGCTTTATTCATTATCTCTACATAATCATCCCCTTCAACCACCTGAATAACATCTACGCCTGCAAGCCTGTAACCCAAAGCCATAGTCGGGTATGTAATTACAAGAATTTTTGGCATATCTACAGGTTATAATAATAAATATCTCTTAATCTCTTCCTCAGGGATTGAAGATTCCTTTCCCATCCCTATAAGCCTCAAATTTTTTATCTCCCTGACCTTCCTGAAATAAAAGCATATTATTACTGCAATAGTCAGTGGATAAATTACAGCCTGACGGCAATATCTTTTCCTTATCAAATTGTCCATCTCTTCTTCAAAGACAGGAATATCCAAAAGGTCAATTGTTCTTAATTTCTCTCTCCAATCTGAATCCCTCACTATGGAAATTAATCTATTTAACATATCCTCTTTGTCTTCGTATCCGCCCAGTTCCAAAAAATCTTTTTCCTGCAGCCTTTTTCCTCCCTGTATAAAGTAGTTAATAAACTGATACGAACTCTGGCTCTCCATAAATTTGAAGAGTGTAATAATATTTGAGACATCAATCCTGTCCCTCAAAAGCTCCCTCATAACGGATGTATTAATATCATTTCCTTTGAGCAGACTAAGATGAAAATCATAGGCAAAACGGTCTAAGGCTAATTCAAGATTAACAATCTCTTTATTCTCAAGATAATCCGATAAGCCGTCCCCTAATGGTTTTCCATAGGGATTATCCCATGTATTAAGGATATGGATTAATCCATCAATATTATTCTGCCTTGCCAATTCCTTCAGTGCTGATTCATCAAAATCACCGGCTGGAATCAATATAGAATAAATTTCATCAGGATTAATTCCTTTATGTATGCCCCTGATGATTGTCTTAAGGTTGTGGACATCCCAGATAAAGAAAAGAAGCCTTATCAATTCTCTTATCTTTGAAGGGGATTCATTCCAAATACTCTTGAATGTCCTTGAGAGGTTACCTTTCAGACCATTATCAAAAACTGCTGTTACAGGCATACCTGAAAATCTCGCCTTTGCCTCTTCAAGGTCAAATCCGTAAGATGTCCCTTTAAGGCTTACGATAAATTCATCAATAGAATCTATGGACAATAAATCCTTATAATCCTCTTCATCAAAAAACTCCCCCTTCCACGCCCTAACCCTTGCATTTATATAACCTAAATCCATAATGAACAAAAACTTAATTCCTCTTAGGAAACCAGGAATATAGGAATATTATTTCATGCTTTCCTGATTTCATTAGAATTTTTGAATTTTTATAATTTCCTATACATCAAAAAGAACCTTATTAAAAACCGGGAGCATATCTGCTTTTGCCCTTTCCATACGGCTCTTTAAGGTATTTACCATTCTGAATCTATTATCCCTTGATACTAAAATTACCCCTTCCCTTATATCTTTATCCTGCTGAATTTTAAATTCACTGGATATATCCGTATTTTTCAGAAGGGATAAATCCTTTTCAGATACATAAACTATAAAATCATCAGTCTTTATCTCCTCCCCCCACCTCTCAATAGCTTCTCTTAAAAGTTTTATGAGTATATCCTTATAAGTTCCTCCATTTTTAATTTCAACAATCTTCTTTTCTGCTTTCTGAAAGAGTTCTGTCAAAACCTCTGATTTTGCTGAGATTGACAGAATATCAGCCTCTCTCTTTGCCTGACCGACCGCAAAAGCCTTTTCACTTTCCAAATAACCTTCAAATTCTTTTATCTTTTTTTCCCTTAATACCTTAAGTTCATTTTTTACTTTTTCTACAATACTCTTCGCCTCAAACCCGGCATCAGCTATTATCTTCTGCCTTTCCTTTACAGCATCTTTTTCTATAGCATCAATAAGTTCTTCGTAACTCATATTTAAGTAATATGTGTCAGTGTCAGTAAATAGTGTCAGCGAAAAAAATCCCTTAACTATCACTGACACTAACCACTGCCACTGATTTAGATTCCAAGTATAATCATGATAGCGACTACAAACCCAAGTATAACCATTGTCTCAGGAATCGCCATAAGAATGATAATCGTTCCGCTTACCTCAGGCTTCTCTGCTACAGCACCTGCGCCTGCAGAACCTACCCTTGATTGTGCCCATGCCGTAGCAAGACCTGTAACAGCAATAGCCATAGCCGCCGCCAATGCAATTAGAGCCTTCTCCACAATCTCACCCCCCCTCTTGTCTTTTTAAATGGTGCATACTTTCTTCCCCCCGGCTTGTAAAACTTGCTGAAAAATTCCACATAGTGGAGACGGAGAGACTGGATTGCAGGGGAGAATATGCCTATGGTAATATTTAGCGCATGAATAATACTTGCGACAATTATTCCGAGGACAATATTGCCGCTCATCTCACCCAGCCTGTTCGCAACAAGTGTCATCATTACTGACGCTACGCCGAGTGCCATGATACGGGCGTATGAGAGTATGTTGCCTATTGATTTAATCAGCTCAATAGCACCAATAATCCCCTCTGACAATAGAATAATTGGGAAAAAGATTATTGTCAGTATGATACCGACATTCAGAAACCCTTTTGGAAGATAGCCTGAAAGGGTTGCAATCAGAAGAAACAGGGTAAAGAGCATGGCAATTGAAGAGATTGTTCCTATTATCTCTCTACCTTTACGCCAGCGGATGGAGTTAATAAGGGATATGATAAATCCGAGAAGGACATGCCCTATCCCTATTCCAATTGCAAGGATTAAAAATCCTTTTATTGCCTTCCCTCGGTTAAAGATGATTGGATGTATCCCAAATCTCTCCCCAAGCTCGCCAAAAAATTCACCAAATAAAAATCCAAATATTATTGTATAGATAGAGCATAGGAAAAAAACCTTCAGCAAATCCTGAATCACAGGCCTTTCTTTGAATTTACGCCAGAGTAACGCAACAATAATAAGGATTATTAGGCCATGACCTATATCTCCGAGTATGAGGCCAAAAAAAACAGGAAAAAAAATTGCCAAAAATGGAGTCGGGTCTATGGAATCATATCGGGGAGAAGGAAGAACTCTCATGAATATCTCAAATGGCTTAACAAACTTCGGATTCTTTATAGATACAGGAACCCTCTCTATCTCCTCCTCCATTATCTCAAGCTCCCTTATCACTACCCTGTCGTCAAACCTCTCTTTAATGGCATTACTTAACTTAGGGAGATAGCTCTTTGGAACCCATCCGAAGATGAAAAAGCAATATTTTGTGCCTGTGCAGTAATCCAGTGTCTTGAACTCATCTATGAGGTCTTTAAGCACATCTATAAGTTCTTCAATTTTCCAGTACCATTCATCAGACAATCTGTTAATCTCTGCTTCAATATCCGTTATCTCCTTCGGAATTTCCTCTTTTTTCCTTACCATCTCCTTTAGTGCATCAAAGAATGATAAGCCTGCGTAATCTGACGGCAGCTTTATCTCGCTGATACCTTCCTCTGAAAGAAGCCCCCTGACCCCCTCATCATAGTCTTTCTGATATGTAAGGATTACGCCTATACTCTTCTCATCCAATTCCCTCTTAAAAATCTGATAACCGCCCTCTGTAATGCGGCTAATCTCAACCTCCATCAAAGGGATGACCCCCGCTTTATCCTTATCAATTATCAGACCTGTGGATTCAATATTTTTAAATCCGCTAAGTTTGGAAATAAGGGGGGCAAGCCCTTTCAATATCCTCTCATATCTCTCTAAAAGCGAAAGCCTCTCTGTTAATTCTGACCTCCTCTTGTGGAGGTCTCTCAATTTAGCTTCAAGGATATTATAGTTCGACAGTACGCCTTCTGAAACAATATCAGTTACAATGAATCTCCTCTCTCTGCTTACCTGTGAGGCTGAAGGCTGATAAAGGAGGAGCATTAAATCTTTAAGCTTCTTAATTATCTTTTCAGCCCTATCTTTGATAACGATTTCATCCTTTTGCAGTGGAATAATGTGATATGATATACCTTCTCTCATATCCTCGGGGATAATGTCCACATGGAGCATGGACATAGAATGGAGAAATTCTATAACCTCCTCCATTATCCGCCGACTGCCGATTATCTGGATTTTACTCATCTTTTGAATCATAAAAATAATACAGTCTAAAAGTCTAAGAGTCTAAGAGTAGAGATAACTTTTAGTCTTTTAGACTCTTAGACTATGGCAATATTGTTTTCATAAGTAATTCCACTCCCTTTTCAATATTCTGCCGTCCTCTGTTTTGTAGAACAGCGGCATCTTTTTTTGCCCTTATCCTCATCTCATCTATAACCTTCTCTGCTTTAATTTTATTTTCCTCAAGATAACTTTCCTTTAGCTTTCCCATCTCTATGTTAAAAGAAGCCTTCATCTCTTCTGCGCTCTTCATTGCTTTTTCCCTTATCTGCTGTGCCTCTGCCTTTGCCTGCTTAAGGAGGCTATCCAGTTCTTTTTCTTTCTCTCTCAATGAATCCAGAAATTTCATCTCTTCCATATTACCCTCTTTTAAATATACCGCCTTTTCTGTGCATAATATATAACCCTTTAACTTAAGTGTCAATTTAATCAATTGACTTTGGTTTTTCACATCTGATATTATTCAAGAACAAAAACCTGATTAGCCACAGAGACACAGAGGCACAGAAAATTAAATTAACAAATTACAAGCGCCAAATTACAAATAATGACCAAATATCCAATAATCAAAATTCTAAATAGTTTGTAATTTAGAAATTGGAATTTATTTGTTATTTGAAATTTGTTATTTGGGATTTTTAAATTCTCCGTGTCTCCGTGCCTCTGTGGCAAATTTTTATAATTTCCTAAATTATGGGAGGTTGAAGTGGAAAATAGAGATAAAAAATTACAGCTGATTCAGATGGTGCTTGATAAAATTAATGCCGGGTACAGGGCGGAAGAGGTAATGAGTTTTACGGTTGACATTGTAAAAGAGCTTTTTAAATGTCAATCAATAGCTATAATTATGAAGGAACCAAAATCTTTTCACATGAGGGTTATAACTTCGAGGGGGCTGAGCGGTGATTTTATAAAATATTTTCAGATGGATGAAAAAAGGGAATTAATCAACGATATTTCAACTCGTCAAAAATATTTGCTTTTGGATGAAGGTACTGACAAAAAAAGAGGGCTTTACAAATTTGAACATGATTTTAAAACCCTCCTGATAATTCCAATGAAACATGGAAATAAATGGGTTGGGTTTACCTATATGGACAATAAAGAAAAGGGGGCATTTTCAAGCGAGGATATACATATATTTGTGGAGTTGGTTAACCTCCTTACTGTAATAATAGAATATGGAAGGCTGGAAGACCAATTGCACCAGATTTATGACTACGATGAACTGTCAAAACTGTATAGTTATAAATATTTTCGCGATTCGCTTTCCCATGAAATAAAAAGGGCAGACCATGATAAAACTAACCTTTCCCTCTGCATAGCTGCCGTTGACCATATCAGAGAATATAATGAGATTTACGGACATGCTAAGGCAGATAAAATACTGCAGCTTATTGGAGATATCATTAAAAAGAGTATAAGGGATATTGATATCCCGGCACGGTATAGTGGAGCCAAGTTCGCTATAATTATGCCGGCATGCAAAGATAATGAGGCAAGGGAAATTGCTGAAATAATTAGAAAGAAAGTAGAGGATACTACTTTTGAGAAGAAGGAACCAAAAATTTATTTAAGCATTGCACTGACAAACTGTCCTGCTGATGCCGGAAACGAGAGAGATTTAATTAATAAGACGGAGCAGACATTATATTACTGCAAAAGGGAAAAAGGGAATATAGTTAAGGCTTATTCAGAAACTGTCTGACCATATATTTTCTTATCTCATCTGCCGCAAGTACAACCACTGGGAAGACTAATAAGTCCATGAATAACTTTTTCCCTAGTCTATTTTGAAAGTGGTATATATAGTATTTTGAAATAGTTCTTACCTTTCTTTTTGCCAAGTTCCAATAGCCCCTTCAATATTGAAAAGCTGCCATCATCTCCCCTTTTTTCATAAGATATAAGAAATGACAAATCTATAAACTCACCAAAGTCATTTTTTTTATGAGAATAGAAACCCCATAATAATTTTGATTCCATCTCACCTTTTATATTTGAATCATACTCATACAGCCTGAAGATTGGAGCATAGTTCTTCTCAAAACCCTCAGTCTCAATGGGAATTATCTCAGGGAAATGAAAAATAGTCTCCCCATTCTTTTTACTTTTGTAAGTGAAAAGGGGCCATAATCTTAGCTGCCAGGATTTAGGATTTTCATACTCATATTTGCTTATAAGCAAAAATCTGTGGACTATCTTTTCTGAGTCTTTGGGATATTCCCTCTTGTATGTATAAATAGGCCAGAGAAAGAAACGCTCGCTAAGATGTTCTTTATCACTATAGCCATATATGGGGAATACCTTGAATGTATTTAAATTATTCCCTTCCCCTTTCTGAATAATGGGCCAGGGGAAATCCCAGAGTGTAAGATTTTCATCATCATCATGAAGGTAGTTAAAGAATGGCCAGATAACACTTCTTGTAACCCTTCCGGGAGAGGTTTCAGAAGCATAAAATGGGAGGAATGCCCTGTATTTCTTAGGCCGTGATGTATCAAGATCTGTATTTTGATAATGAATCAGAGGCCAAAGAAAAAATCTTTTAGAAAACTCATCTTTCTTATTCCTATAACCGAAGAGGGGCCACATTCTAAATCCTGACTCCTTTTCACCTGCAGTTATTGAAAAGATAGGCCAAATAAAGTTTTTATTTATTGTCTTATCATCTCTCGTCTTCGCATAAATAGGCCATAAAACAAATTTTATCTCATCCTTTCCAAACCTCTTTCTCATATCACCATAAATTGGAAATAAACCACCGTAACTCTCACCATCCTCTGTCTTCCCCCAGAATACGGGGAAAAAACCAAAGTCGTTTTTCTTGCCTTCTGTTTCTTTAAATTCCTTTCTTGATGTAAAAAGGGGTGTAAATCTTGATGAAGTCTCTTCAGGATTACTTTTATATTTGCCGAAAGGATAGATAACATCCACATCACTTGTATCACCCTTTTTGTCTTCTTCTTTGGAATAAAATGGCCTGAGTGTTCTCTCCTCTTTTTGAGCATCCTTCTCAATTGTTATAAATGGACCTAAAATATTATAGCGGGTTATATTCTTCTCTCCATCATAAGTATAGTCAAAAAGCGGCTGATAGTTTTCTGTATCATATTGTTTCGCCTTTTCTCCATTCACATCAGGACTTTTATTCTCTATACTTTTATTAAGGGTAGAGGCGCAGCCAGTTAAGACTAAAATACAGGATGCAATACTTAAAAAGACTTTGATTTTATTGTCCATATCAAATAAATAAGCCTCTGGTTTTTTTTAAAGCTTTAATTTTATACTATTGTTAAATAAAAACATATAAATTTTCGTTTCTTGACAATATAACATTTCCATAGTAGATTTTCACCATGTATAACAATGCTATCTATATTGTCAATGATAGCCCCACTATAACTGAAGCGATTGTTGAGCTTTTAAAATTAAAAGGATTTGAAAATATATCAACCTTCAAAAATGGAAGAGAGCTATTAAAAGAACTTAAAACTAATAATCCTGAACTGGTCATATCTGATATTCATATGCCTGCAATTGATGGATTTCAGCTCTGCAGGATATTGAGGTCAGAGGAATTCAGAGAACATAACAAATTACCTGTTATCCTTATCTCTGCCACATATAGAGATGCAATCGCAGAAAAGCTTGCCTATGAATCGGGTGCCAACGCATTCCTCCAATTTCCACCCGACCCTGATGAACTGACCAACCTCATCTTCACAAACCTCTTAATTGATTTATCGGCAAAAGAAATGAGCTATAAAAGAAAGGCACTCATTGCCGATGATGACACCAACATACTAAATGCCCTTAAGTTTTTTATTGAGGAAGAGGGATACAATGTAATAACTGCTGCTGATGGTGATGAGGCTATAGATGCCTTCAAAAGGGAAAAGCCGCAGATAACATTTTTAGATTATAAAATACCTAAAAAAAACGGCATAGAGGTAATGAAATGGATAAGAGAAAACCAGCCTGAAACAGGAATAATCATGATGTCAGCTTTCGGCACAGAGTTAAAAACGGCGGATATAATTGAAGCCGGAGCTGATGATTATATAAAAAAACCATTTGATATAAAAAGTATCCATGAGATATGCGACAAGGCTTTTAACAGATACAATATAAGATTGATAGACAGGCAGTTTAAGGAAAAGGTAATGGAAAGGGAAATGATGATTGAACAGCTCAGGCAGGCTGAGAAGTTATCATCCATTGGAACTCTCGTCTCCAGCATTACCCATGAACTCGGCAACCCTCTCTTAGGGATAATAGTCCATTCTGAACTCCTTATGTCCAATATTAAACTCTCTGATGAAATAAAAGGGGACCTTAAAAAAATCCATAAAGAGGCAAACAGATGTGCAACGATTGCAAGAGATCTTTTATCTTTTGCAAGAAAGTATAAGATAGAGAAGAAGCCCGTAAATATTAATGAGATATTGCAGAGTATAATTATTTTAATTGAGTATCAATTAAAGATAAATAACATCCAGTTGATTATAGACCTTGATAATAATATCCCGCTTATATCGGGTGATACCCACCACCTTCAGCAGGCTTTTTTGAATATCATAACAAATGCCTATCAGGCAATGAATGAACATAGGAAAGGGGGAATTCTTGCTATTAAAACAGAAGGGGTTGATGATACCATCAGCGTCTATTTTAAAAATAACGGTCCGCCTATAGCGGATGAGCATTTGCATAAGATTTTTGAGCCATTTTTTACTACGAAAGGTGTGGATAAAGGAACGGGACTGGGGCTTTCAATAGCCTATGGAATTATAAAAGACCACGGCGGTTCAATTTCTGCCGAGAATATTGAAGATGGAGTAGTATTCAAAATCGTTCTCCCAACAGCGATATTTCAATCAAAAATAGAAAACACTAATCACTGACACAACTCTTATCTGCGGGTTAATCAGGTTTTTGTTGCTGCACCTTTAAATCGTAGGAACCGTAGGTTGATATTGCGCCTGAATCTGAATATGCCTTTGACCTCACATAATATGTCCCGGTTGCAGTTGCAGTCCATGTTATAAGTGAAGACTTATCAGTTAGAGACCTGTCATCAGTATAGGGGTAATCATTTACATTGAATGTAATCAGAGTAGTCCCGTCAGTATTGTAAAGAAAGAGATGTGTATCTGCACCATTTGTAAGGCTTAATGTCTCTATAGTGTAGGTAGTCCCATTTGTAGCACTAAAACTTATCCAGTCCTCATCCCCTAAAGGGTAATAAGTATGATGAAGAGATTCACCAAAGTTTACTGCCTCTGCCTGACTGCTGTTATTGTCACCACTCTCACTCTCATAACTATCAGATGAGTATTCAATAGACCTATTACTAAATATAGAGGATGGATTGAGTGTGCTGTCATACCCCTTTGAAAACCAGCCATCCCAGAAGTCTTCTAAGCTTATCTCTGCTGTTGATGGCAGGTAATTTTTTACTACATCCCAAATACCATTAAAACCAGCCGACGAAAATATATTCCAAAGCACAGATGATACTGACAATTCATTATCACTTCCTGTTGCAAGGGATGAATAGGAGGGTGTTTTTATTTCATAGTAAAACAAAAGATTTCCATTTCCGCTCCCACCTGTAGTGTCTACATAATACTCAGGATTTGAGTAGCCTGCGTAACTCCTGACACTGCTTCCAAAAAATGATGCCCACCCTTCAGACCATGCAAGTCTTATATCATAATATCCTGTTATTGTATGTGTTCCCCCGGGTGAATCATCCTTTGAAAAATTACCTGCCACCCAGTGTCCAAATTCATGCAGTATTACCATGTCGTCATAACTGTCACTATCCCCTGACTTGCCAAGAAGATACAGGTTATTTGTTGCAGTGCTGTAATATGTCCCGTCTTTATTACCGTCATACCAGATTGCCTTAACCTTGTTTGATGTAAAACCTCCATTTTTTGAAGCAACAAACTCTGTCCCGTCTATAAGTGTATCAAGTATATTAAATGGACCACCGGCACCACTGTCCAGAGATGCCGTTAGATTTTTTGAATGGCTTATTGGTGAGGTTGCACTAAAGCTACCAGACACTATTGAGTATACATTACTATAATTATCTACAACCTCTATATTATAAACCTTTGTCCCTTTGCTAAATACAGTTGATGTGGATGTAAGGCATCTGACATATACACTTGAGGATGAGGGAGAGATGGTTACAGAATAGTTTCCATTTTGATCAGTTGATGTAGATGTAACAATACTGGAATCAGATGAATTGACAATTTCAATATCGGCAAATCTTACTGCCTTATTCTGTGTGCCTGTAAATCCTGTAGAATCAAATGTTCTATCTTCAAACTGGACTACACCTGAAATTGTGACGTATGATGAACCACCTCCGCTACCTCCACCACTACCACAGGAGGCAAAAAAGAAGACAGAGGACAGAAGACAGAGGACAGAGAATAGAAAGTCTGTATTCTGTATTCTGTATTTTGTATTTTGTATTTTCTCATTCCCCTTTAAATTCAATAACTCCCCTACCCTTCTCTTCTTTTGTATGATTTTTTTTAAGTTTCTTCTTTTTAACTGCAGGATTTATCTCTAATACTTCCTCTCTTCTTACAGTTTCGCCAGTAATCATCTTCAATATGATAACTGCTTTTAACTCGTATGCCTTATTATCAGGAATATATATCTGATATTGAAATGTCTCTGTTTTATCTGCTTCCAATATACCGTTCCATTTTTTTGTGCCGCTACTTAATATGAGTTTTTCAGAGAGTTCTATCTGTATATCTATATTTGAATGTTCTATAAGTGGAATCAGTTTAAGATTTACAACGGCTATGCCTGGAATTGCAGGTTGTTTGGCAAACTCAATCACCACATCTATTGGTGGAATAGGTTTTGATACAGCAAGGGAAATAATGAAAGGGGAAAAGAACAAAAACATGAACACGAATAGCACGATAGAGTATTGTTTAAACTTTTCAATAGTCATACAATCTTAAGCTTTTTTCCTGTCTTTTTAAATGACTTCAATGCAGCATCTAAGTCAGCCTTACTGTGAGTTGCCATCACCGTCACCCTCAGTCTTGATTTGCCCTTTGGGACTGTCGGGGGACGAATCCCCTGAACAAAAACACCTTCTTTTAAGAGCATCTGACTCATCTCAACCACCCTATGAGTATCACCAACAAATACAGGTATAATCTGTGACTCGCTTCCCATTATATCAAATCCTATATTCTTAAGCTCTTCTTTTAAATAGCTGACATTCTTCCACAATAAATCTCTTAAATCATGTCCTTTTTCTATAATATCAATTGCGGCAATTGATGATGCAACAACTGATGGCGGAAGGGAGGTAGTGTATATAAAACTCCTTGCCCTGTTTACAAGAAACTCAATCAGCTTTTTCCTTCCTGTAACAAAACCTCCAAAAGAACCAATCGCCTTACTCAATGTCCCCATAATTATATCTATACTGTTATCCAATCCGAAATACTCATCTGTGCCCCTGCCATTCTTACCAAGGACACCTGTAGCATGTGCGTCATCAACCATTAAAATAGCCGAATACCTCTTCGAAAGATAGACTATCTCTTTCAATGGGGCAATATCCCCATCCATACTGAATATCCCGTCTGTAACAATAAGCTTCTTCTTAAAACCTGAAGATTTTTTAAGAAATCTCTCAAGTGCATCTATGTCTTTATGAGGATACCTCTTTAACTCTGCACCGCTTAAAAGACATCCGTCAATAATACTTGCGTGGTTCAGCTTATCAGAAAATATTACATCTCCCCTTCCGCATATAGAAGATATTACACCTAAGTTTGCTGTATATCCTGAATTAAATAAAATGGCTGACTCTTTTTTTTTAAAAGATGCAATCTTCTCCTCCAATTCCTTATGGAGTTCCATACTGCCAGAAATCAACCTTGACGCACCTGAGCCGCATCCGTATTTCTTTATTGCTGAAATAGCAGCCTTTTTTATTTCAGGATGTGAGGCAAGTCCAAGATAATTATTGGATGAAAGAAGGATTACCTCCCTTCCACCGATTCTTACCTTTGCCCCCTGCCCTCCCTCAATAATTTTTAATTCCCTATAAAGCCCCTCCCTCTTTAATCTCGCAATCTCATTATCTATAAAATCCATAAAAAACCTTAGAACACAAATTTCACGAATATACGAATGGCACGAATAAAAACATTTATTTAACAGGGATGCACAGGATAATCATGATTTTCTTTTATCCTGTCTATCTTGTATATCCCTGTTTGATTTTTTTGTGTAATTCGTCCATTCGTGTTATTCGTGTTCAAGCATTTTGTTTTATCTCCAACCCCATATCTTTAATCATCTGCAAATCCTCTTCATATCTCCTCCCCTTTACAGTAAGATAATTTCCCACCATAATAGAATTTGCACCGGCAGCAAAAACAAGTGATTGGAGGTCACGCAGATTATATTCCCTGCCGCCTGCTATTTTTATATCCTTGTCAGGGAGCATGAATCTATATAATGCAATAATCTTTAATATCTCAAACGGTTTTAAAGACGAGGTATTTTCCAGCTTTGTCCCTTTTATGGGGTGGAGAAAGTTTAATGGAATGGAATCAACATCCAATTCCCTCAATGTAAAGCATAGCTCTATTCTCTGCTCTATACTCTCCCCCATTCCAAATATGCCGCCACAGCATGTCCGAAGCCCTATCTCCTTTGCTGTCTTTATGGTTTCCACATCCTCATCATAGGTATGTGTAGTGCATATATTAGAAAAGAAACTCCTCGCGGTCTCCAGATTATGGTGATATTCCTGCAATCCTGCATCTTTTAACTGAAGAAGGGCATCTCTGCTTAATATGCCGAGTGAGGCACACCTGTGAATCGGAATTTTACTTGTCAGGCTTCTTATAGATTCACAAACTCCATAAAGTTCATCTCCATTGTCCATTCCCTTGCCGCTGGTTACAATACCAAACTTATGCGACCCCTGTGCAAGGGATAATCTTGCCCCTTCAACTATCTTGTCACTACTTATAAGGGGATATTCGGGTATATCAGTTTTATAATGGACAGACTGTGAACAGAAAACACAGTCTTCAGTGCAGTCACCTGATTTGGCGTTAATGATGGAACAGAGGCTGATTGATTTGCCTTTAAACTTTTCTCTTATCCTGTTTGAAGATGCAATAAGGTCAAAAATGCAGGAATCATCAATTGTGATTAACTTATATGCCTCATTAAAATCAATATCTTTCCTTTTGAGTGCCTTCTCTTCTAAACCTCGGACGAAATTAAGCATTGCATCAGATTGACATAGCTAAAATAAAAAGTCAATACTTGACAAAAGCATATGAAAATGTTTAAATTATTGCTTATGTTTGAAAACCTGACTAATAAATTAGAGACAATTTTCAAAAAGCTCAAGGGCTATGGAAAGCTCAATGAGGACAATATAAAAGAAGCCTTGAGGGAGGTCAGAATAGCCCTTCTGGAGGCTGATGTCAACCTGAATGTAGTCAAAGTTTTTATTGAAAAGATAAAGGTTAGGGCTATAGGACAGGAAGTCATGTCCAGCCTGACACCCGGCCAGCAGGTGGTTAAGATAGTCAATGAAGAACTAACCACTGTGTTGGGAGGCACAAACAGCAGTATAGCCCTCGTCTCAAAACCTCCTACTATAATAATGATGGTGGGACTGCAGGGGTCGGGAAAGACCACAACATCGGCAAAACTGGCAAGGAGACTTTTAAAGGATGGACAGTTACCTCTTCTTGTGGCGGCAGATGTATACAGACCTGCGGCCATAGAGCAGCTCAATATACTAGGTAAAGAACTTGGCATACCTGTATTTAACGGAAATAGAACAAACAATCCTATAGATATATGTAAGAGGTCATTGGCTGAGGCATTAGAAAAAGGATGCAGGAGTATTGTCATTGATACTGCAGGTAGGCTTCATATAGATGAAGAATTAATGCAGGAACTTAAAAATATAAAAGATGAGATAAAGCCCCATGAGATACTCTTTGTTGCCGATGCAATGACAGGGCAGGATGCGGTAAATGTAGCAAAGACATTCAATGAGCATATCGGAATTGACGGCATTGTCTTGACAAAGATGGATGGTGATGCGAGGGGTGGGGCAGCATTATCCATAAGGTCTGTTACGGGCAAACCGATAAAGTTTATCGGTATAGGTGAAAAATTAGACCAATTAGAGCAATTTTATCCTGACAGGATTGCATCGCGGATCCTCGGTATGGGGGATGTCTTATCCCTTATAGAAAAGGCACAAGACTCTTTTAATCAAGAGGCAGCCCAAAAGATGCAGAAAAAACTTAGAGAGGATTCTTTTACACTTGAGGATTTTAGAGACCAATTAAGCCAGATAAGAAAATTAGGACCCATTGAGCAGATAGTTAGTATGATTCCTGGTATGGGAAAGGTAAAAGTTGGTGAAGAAAATGAAAAGGAACTTGTCAGGATTGCAGCCATAATAGATTCAATGACAAGGAAGGAAAAAAATAATCATACGATAATAAATGGAAGCAGGAAAAAGAGAATCGCTAAGGGGAGCGGCACTGAGGTCTGGGAGGTAAACCGCCTCTTAAAACAGTTTGTTCAGATGAAGAAGATGATGAGGCAGTTTTCTAAGCCTGGTTTTATGAAAAAATTTGGAATGCCTAATCAGTTGATGGGTAACGGAAGGGGAATGTTCCCCTTCTAAACAAGTATACAGTAAGCAGTAGGCAGTAAGCAGTAAAACAACTTATTCCCTTCTTTTTTCTGCCTACTACTTACTGCATACTGCCTACTTTAAAAGAAGAAGGAGGTGATAAAGTGTCAGTTATTTTAAGATTAAGTAGAAGAGGAGCAAAGAATAAGCCGTACTATCATATTGTTGCAGCCGATTCTCGTTCCCCGCGGGATGGAGAATACATAGAGACAATTGGGAGATACGACCCTAAAAAAGAGCAAAAGGATATTGTCATTGACAGGTCAAAGCTTGAGAAATGGATACAAAAAGGTGCTCAGATTTCAGATACTGTAAGGACAATTCTATCTAAGAAATAAGATGCCCCTAAGTTGATGTGGAGGTAGGAACTATGAAAGAATTAATCACTTACATTGCAAAGGCGCTGGTAGATAAACCTGAAGATGTTTCAGTCCAGGAAGTTGAAGGTGAGAAGACTACTGTTCTTGAATTGAAAGTTGCCCCTGAAGATTTAGGTAAGGTCATTGGCAAGCAGGGCAGAACTGCAAGAGCTATGCGGACAATCCTCAGTGCCACTGCAACAAAATTAAGAAAGAGGGCAGTTCTGGAGATATTGGAATAAAGTTTAAGGTCAGGTGAGGGTGCTTGAGTAGTTATAAATTTAATATTGTTACAATCTTTCCTGAGATGTTTTCATCACCCTTTAAAGAGAGCATAATCAAAAGGGCGGTTGAACGGAGAATTGTTGAGATAAACATATACGACCTTAGGAATTTTACACACGACAGGCATAAGGTTACAGACGATTACCCTTACGGTGGCGGTGCCGGGATGATGATGAAGCCCGAACCTCTTGCAAAGGCAATTGAGGAGCTAAACAGAGAATCTAAATCGAGGGTAATCCTGATGACTCCACAGGGAGACCGCCTCACTCAATCAAGGGTAAAAAAGATGTCACAGGAAAACAGACTTACAATCCTGTGCGGGAGATATGAAGGGATAGATGAAAGAATCAGGGCTCACTTTGTAGATGATGAAATTTCTATAGGCGATTATATACTGACAGGCGGCGAGATACCCGCAATGGTATTGGTAGATGCAATAGTAAGGCTGATACCTGGCGTCCTTGGTGACGAGGCTTCAACTGAAGAGGATTCATTTTCTTACAGTCTATTGGAATATCCACAATATACAAGGCCTGAAAATTTCAGAGGATTCAAGGTTCCTGATGTTCTTCTCTCTGGCAACCATGAAAAGATACGAAGATGGAGAAGAAAAGAATCTCTTAAGAGGACATATAACAGAAGGCCTGACCTATTAGAAAAGGCTGAGCTTTCTGATGATGATAAGAAGATACTTGAGGAGATACGGAGATACGAAGAATAAAAGAAAAAAATAGCCACAGATTTACACACAGATAAACACAGATAAAAAAATTTTATCTTATGGCAGGATTGTTGAAAATTGGAAATTCACAATAACATATTTATAGCACTTATTCATTATCCAATATATAATAAGAAGGGCGATGTAGTTATAACATCGATTACAACATTAGATATCCATGATATAGCAAGGACTGCAAGGACATACGGTATTGCTAAATTTTATATATTGACACCCTTGCCGGCACAAAAAGAGCTGGTGCATAGAATATTAAATCACTGGATAACAGGCTATGGTGCAGAATATAACCCGACGCGAAGAGAGGCATTTTTAAATGTAGCTGTTGCAGGAAGCCTTGCAGAGATTACTGATGATATAAAAAATATAACAGGTAAAATATCTAAAACAATAACAACAGATGCAAGGAAATTTCCTAACAGTATAGATTATAACAACTTAAAAGTAGAGCTCACAAAATCGGATATATTTTTATTCCTGTTTGGTACAGGGTGGGGACTTGAAAGGGGCATAATAGATAACGCCGATTATAGACTTGCCCCAATTGAAGGGATTACAGATTATAATCACCTCCCTGTAAGGGGGGCAATAGCCATAATATTGGATAGGTTGTTAGGAAGATAACAATTAGAAAGGAGAATAAAAATGAATCCAGTAATAAATATGATTGAAAAAGAACAGCATAAGAAGGGTATTCCTCAGTTCAGGGTTGGAGACACCCTGAAAGTCCACCTTAAGATAGTAGAAGGTGAAAAAGAAAGGATTCAGGTTTTAGAAGGTATTGTCATCTCCAAAAAGGGGAGCGGTATAAGGGAAACATTTACAATCCGAAAAGTCTCTTACGGAATAGGCGTTGAGAGGAAATTCCCGCTCCATTCGCCAAGTATAGATAAGATTCAGGTTATAAAAACAGGTTATGTAAGAAGGGCAAAACTTTACTATCTAAGAGATAAAAAGGGAAAGGCTGCAAGGATAGAAGAGAAGATTACAGCTAAAGAATAAAAAGACAGATAGTCTTTAGATTCCGTAAAACCTGCTCCTCGTCTGATTAATATGCTCCATGAATTTGATAATGAATTCTTTAATCAAGGCTATAGATTCATTGCTGGAATAGACGAGGCAGGAAGGGGTCCCCTTGCGGGCCCTGTAGTTGCATCAGCAGTCATACTCCCACCTAATATCTCTATCAATGGAGTTGATGATTCAAAAAAGCTGACATCTGAAAAGAGAGAAATATTGTTTGAGATTATTAAAGAAAAAGCCTTATCCATCGGCACAGGGATTGTTTCTTCAAAAGTAATTGATGAGATAAACATCCTTGAGGCTACAAAGGTAGCTATGCTCAAGGCAGTAGAGAATCTGACAATCATTCCCAATCTTATCATAATAGACGGCATAACACCCCTCTCCCTCACTCATCAAGCGGAGATAAAACAGATTACAATAAAAAAGGGAGACACCCTCAGTCAGTCAATTGCTTCTGCATCCATTATTGCAAAGGTAACGAGAGATAGATTAATGCTTGATTACGATGCAAAATACCCAAAATATTTATTTGCAAGGCATAAAGGATACGGCACTAAAGAGCACTTAGAGAGGATAAAAGAATTTGGCCCATGCGAGATTCACAGGACGAGTTTTAAAGGGGTTAAGGAAGACATTTTTCAGCCACAAAGACACAAAGTCACGAAGATATTAAATCAAGACTAAAAAAATTCTTTGTGTCTTTGTGCCTGGCGAGTAATTGAATAATGAACAGACAGTTGACGGGAAAGATGGGAGAAGATATAGCTGTTGATTTCCTGCAAAAGTCTGGTTATAAGATTGTTGAGAGGAATTTCAGATGTAAATTAGGAGAGATTGATATAATTGCACTTGATAAAAATATTCTTATCTTTATTGAGGTAAGGACAAAGAAGACATCTTCTTTTTGCACCCCTCAGGAGACAGTAAACTTTTCAAAACAGAAAAAACTCCAAAGATTATCTCTCTATTACCTGATGAAGAAACAGATTAAAAATAAAGACTGTAGATTTGATGTGGTTGCAATTGACCTTTCTAAGGGAAAAAATGGAATTGAACTATTTAAAAACGCCTTCTGGTAACAGAAAGAATTAAACCACTGAGGGCACAGAAGACAAAGAGAAAAGCATCTGCTATTTTTTCTCTTTAAACTTTATGCCCGAAGATTTTCTACTTATCAATATTCAATATTAAATCTTCAATTATTTATAGTCTAGTATGCTTATCATTGATGCCACCGCCCCTGCAATTGTCATAAATTCAGCACTCTGATGCGATTTTGGATTTAAGATAATAATGGGTTTTCCAGCATCTCCGCCTACCCTGATTTCAGTATCTATTGGTATCTTGCCTATCAAAGGAACATTATATTTCTGGCTTGTTTTTTCCCCTCCCCCGGAACTAAATATCTCTGTCTTTTCGCCGCAATGGGGGCATAGAAAATAACTCATATTTTCTACAAGTCCAAGAATCGGCACATTAACCTTTTCAAACATCTGTATCGCCCTTCTTGCATCTATCAATGATATATCCTGCGGCGTCGTAACAACAACCGAGCCTGTAAGAGGGATTGTCTGTGCCAGAGTTAATTGAGCGTCACCTGTTCCGGGGGGGAGGTCAATCACAAGATAATCCAACTCCCCCCAATCCACATCTTTTAAAAACTGCTTTACGATTTGCATCACAAGCGGGCCTCGCCATATCAGCGGGGCATCCTCTTCCAGAACAAAACCTACCGACATCATCTTTATATTATAATTTACGACAGGCTTCATCTTTCCTTCCGCATTCATCTGTATCGGCTCATTGATCCCCATCATAGTAGGAATACTTGGTCCATAAATATCAAGGTCAAGAAGTCCGACCTTTGACCCGCTCTTTGCAAGCGCTGCCGCAAGATTTACAGAAACAGTTGATTTACCCACTCCACCTTTACCGCTTGCAATAGCAATTGTATTCTTTACACCTTTGATACTCTCTTTTTCTGGGATTGCCTTTGCAGAAGGCACTTCCGAACCACTCTCTATTAATACATCCTTAACCCCTTTTATAGATAATACTGCAGATCTTGCATCCCCCTCAATCTTTGCCTTCAAAGGACATGCAGGGGTCGTAAGGACAAGCTTGAAGCTGACCCTGCCACCCTCAATTCTGATATCCCTCACAAAATTAAGTGAAACAATATCCTTCCCTAAATCAGGGTCCATAACATTTCTCAATGCCTTTAATACTTCATTTTGTGTTAGCATACAATCTCCTCAAAAAAATAAAAACTTAATTAGTCATAGATGAGCACAGATTTATATTGAAAAGATATTTGTATAAAATTTTCTTAAGCCCATCAAATGCCTTATATTTATCCATATTTACCTTTATATAATTAAGTGTAGGAGGAATATACTTTAAATATCTATCATTCCCCTTTGCCATTTTTTGATATGCAAAAGTCCCGACTGCCTTTAGATTCCGCTGGATACTCATATAGTCAAATGCTCTTCTAAATTCAACCCTGTCAATCCTCACCCCCTCTATTCTCTCTTTATTTTTTATATAATACTCAATCAATTCATCTATCAATTCATCATCTAATATTGTATAAGAATCTCTCAGGAGGGATGACAGGTCATACTGGCATGGGCCCATCCGTGCGTCCTGAAAATCAAGAAACCGCAGTTCTCCATCCTTAACCATTATATTTCTACTGTGATAATCCCTATGGTTTAAATACTGCTTCTGGTCAGACAAAACTTGGCACAAATCCAATAAATATCTCCTCGCCTCATCTAAATCCCCATTATCCATTCTTTTATTTAGAAGCCCGAATATCATGTACTCAATCATAAAGTTCAATTCCCACATCAGCTTTTCAACATCAAATCTGAGATTAAATGCCATACAGTCCCCAATACTCTTATCACTCCCTTTTATCTGGATATTCAAAAGTGAATCAATAATTCTTTTATAATATTTGGATACCGTATTTGCATCCTTTTCCTTAATCCATTCTTCCAGTGTAATGTCTCCGCAATCCTCCAAAAATAAAAACCCTTTTTTTTCATCATAATAATAAATCTCAGGGACTGCCACTCCGCATTTTCTTAAATGTCTCTGAACATTTATAAATGGAAGTTCTGAATGGCTGGGGCTTGACAAGACCATCATAACTACTGAGCCAATACCATCCTCTTTTCTATAGCCGACCCTTAAATATCTCCTGTCAGAAGCATCTCCTTTTAACATAGTAAGGTTTAAGTCCTTAACCCTCTCACCAGTTACATCTTTCAAAATACCAAAGAAATATCTCTCCTCAATTTCCTTCAGGTCTATTTCTTTTAACTCTGAACTCATATTTACCCCAGACTTCTTCTTATAACCCCTGCACTCAATATCTCCCGCCTGAATTCCCTCCCCTCTCTCCACATGTGAAGAATATTGGATACATGATTTCTGTGTATAAAGTGGTCTGTGCATGTGGGGACAAAGCTTGAGCCAATATAATCTTCCAATATACCTACATCTGTTATAATATCCTTCCATGTTTCATCCGCAGCCGCCAGCATCCTTAAATTTTCCTTATTCAAAAAACACCCTGCCCTTTTTAAATCGTTTTTTATATTTGGATATATAGATTCCAGTTTTGAAAGCATCCCTCTTTTATCCGCATCATGAATTCCCCTGCCGGTACCTATCAGTTCAGGCGGAATACCGAGTGAGTAAAATGCTGCAGTAAATGAAATTGCCCTCGGCAGTCTTATATTTGAATCCTTAATACCTCTCGAATAACCAAATAATCCTGTGTGCTGAATCCTCTCTCTGTGGGATGGGACATGCCTTGATATATCATTTATTGTAGATGCCAGCCTTTCAATTGTAGAGCAATAGGGCTTCCTGAAGATACCATCAAACTCCAAAATATCATTCATCTCACTATCAGAAAATATACGGGGTGATTTTAATGAGATATCCCTTTTTAACAACTTAATAGCGGCTGTAGATACCTCCCTATTAAAATCATATCTAAATGCAGATTGAACTGTAACAGTCCTTACACCTGCATATTCATTCATAAAATTTTCTATTGCATCAGGTGACAGCCCGCCCCTGAATTGCAAAGAGCCCGCCCCTATTATTGGATATACAAAAACTCCTGTTTCATTTTGAAATTTATAATATTCTGAAATGGCGCCCTTAGCCGCTATGACAGCTGGAACCATTCCCGAATTTAGTGCAGGGTCTGACCTTGCTATAAATGGCCTTATATATTCCACCTTGTGATTAAATCGTTTTTCAAATCTATCAATATATTCTAAAAGAATACTTCTTGACCTTATGAGAGAGCCTGAACCCTCTATTAATGGAATTATATTTATCTCTACAGGCCCGCTCAGCCTTGTTGAAAATACCTGGCAGGTAAGCCGGACAGTCTTATAATATTGCTCCTGAATATGAATCAGCTTCTCTGCATTGTCTGTCATCGGGAGTATTACCTCAAATACAGGTGCATGGGAAAAACCCAACTCCCCTGCCGCATCGGTGCCAGTAATTATTGCCATAAACGCCCTTGCAATCCTGAAGCCAGGTTCCTCCCATATATTCGGTATCCTGAAGGTCAAAAATTTATCCCTGCCGATGTGGTTTATGCTGAAATAATCATAGTATTGGTGAAAGAGCCTGTCCATCACAGCCTCATCTACAAATTTTCCCTCCCAGTCCCACATATACTCATCACATCCCATGTCACAAAATGAGCGATAGCACTCCTCCACTTCATCGGTTGTGGAGATGAACTCTGTCTTGTGCCAGTAAGGGACGCTGGCATTGTCAGGATGCTGGGTAGCCATCACAGCAGGTATCTTCCTTCCTGCACTGCCTGCAAGAATATGATTTTCTTTTTCTTCTTTCATAATTCAATTAACCACTGAGGTCACAGAAAAAGAGAAAGATAAAAAAGATTTTCCAATTTATCCTTATTGTTTTTCCTCTGTGTTCTCTGTGCCCTCTGTGGCTTGTTTTTTATTATCTCCCCTATCAATTCCAGATTCTTCTGAAGGGCGCCTCTATTTTTCATTATAACCTGAAACCCTTTCTCACCAATTTCAATCATCCTATTTTTATTATTTATAAGCCCATATACCTCTTTTATTAACTCTTCTTCATTATTAACCTGAATTCCCCCTCCTGATAATATCATCTCTTTTGCAATCTCCTGAAAATTCATCATATATTTGCCAAATATAACAGGTTTTTTGTAAAATGCAGGCTCCAATATATTTTGTCCCCCATGCGGTATTAGGCTTCCGCCAACGAATACAATATCAGCAATACTATACATAAAACCAAGCTCTCCTATTGTATCAAGAATGATTACAGGTCTTGGCTGAAAGCTATTTTTTAAAAGTTCGGATTTTCTCACAGAAGTCAACCCATTTATTTTTGCAATCTCCTCCACCTCCCCTACCCTATCTATATGCCTTGGTGCAATGATGAGATTAAAGTCTGGATTGTCTTTTAAGATATGAGAATATAATCTTACTACTATTTCTTCCTCACCCGGATGTGTGCTTCCTGCAATAAATATTTTATCATTGCTATTAACCCCAAGTGTATCCTTAATCTCTTTTATCTTTTCTTTCTCTATCACCTTAAATTCATTGTCATATTTAATATTACCGGAGACACTCACATTTCTTTTATCTGCACCAAGTAAGATTGTCCTCTTTGCATCAGCTTCAGTCTGCATACTTAGCAATTTGACATTTTCTAATACATTTCTCATAAATAGACTTATCATTCTATACCTCTTAAATGACCTCTCAGATATACGGCCATTAATAACCGCAACAGGATACCCTTTCTTATTTGCCTCTCTCAGAAAATTGGGCCAAAGTTCTGTCTCCATAATTATGCAAATTAAGGGGTTAATTGTATTCAATGCCCTCTTTACCGCCCATGAAAAATCAAACGGGAAATATATAATATAATCTGCCTCTCTTATTCTCTCCCTTGCTATCTGCTGTCCTGTATCAGTAACAGTAGAAAGTATAATCTTAATATCAGGATACTCTTCTCTCAAACTCTTTATTAATTGAGTTGATGCTATAACTTCGCCGACTGATACTGCATGAATCCAAATAGGAGATTGCCCCTTTATTTCATTGGGATAGAACCCCATCCTCTGCCAAAATCCTTTTCTATATTTGCCCCTTGCTAAATTCAGCAGCCACCATGGGAGAATTAAGATAATTGAGGCAGTTAGAAACAAATTGTATAAAAGATACATATTCTAAATATATCTCAAAACAATATCCACAGGCAATAGACAAGAATATGATTTTGTGATAACTTAAAATATAAAATTAGCCACAGACTCACACAGACTTAAGTAGGCAATGAACTATAAGTGCAAATCAATGAGTTTTTTACTCATTGCTCATTACTCATTGCTTATTTTAGTAACTTTATAAGGGAGGGGGACTTGGCATTCAATATCATTAATGGAAAAGAGATTGCATCTGCAATAAAGTTTGAGATTGCAGAGGAATTGAGAAAGATAAAAAATAACACAGGTAAAGATGCCGGTCTTGCTGTAATCTTAGTAGGTAACGACCCTGCATCTACCGTATATGTCAGGAATAAAAAGAAATCATGCCAAGAGGTAGGAATAAGGTCTTCAGAGTATCATTTACCAAAGGAAACTCAACAGGATACACTCTTAAAGCTCATAAACTCCCTTAATCAAAATCCTGAGATACACGGCATACTCGTGCAGTTACCACTCCCAAATCACATACAATCAGACAAAATTATTGGCTCTATAAATCCTGATAAAGATGTGGATGGATTCCATCCTGTAAATGTAGGTAAACTCGTATCAAATACTGCCTCTTTAATATCCTGCACACCCCTCGGTGTTATGACACTCCTTGATAAGAGTGAAATACCAGTAGAAGGTAAAAAGGTTGTAATTGTAGGGAGGAGCAATATTGTAGGTAAACCTGCCGCACTTTTATTTCTTCATAGAAATGCAACTGTTACTATATGCCACTCCAAGACAAAAAATCTGTCTGATTATACAAATAAGGCTGATATTTTAGTGGCTGCTATTGGCAAGCCTGCATTTATAAAGGCTGATATGGTTAAAAAAGGGGCAGTCGTAATTGATGTAGGTATAAACAGAGATGAGGCAGGATTAATTGGAGATGTGGATTTTACAGAGGTAAAGGAGAGGGTTTCATATATTACGCCAGTTCCAGGCGGAGTAGGACCAATGACAATAGCAATGCTGATGAAAAATACATTGATTGCCTTTAAAAACACACTGAACAAAACATGATTAATCCGCAGATTTCGCAGATTACCGCAGATTAAAAACAATAAAAAAAATCAATTAACAGGAATGCACAGGATAAACAGGATATTTTAAAATCTGTGTAATCTGCGAAATCTGCGGATATAAATTTCCATGAATCAAGAAAGAGAAATATATACTGTCTCCGAGCTTACCCATGCTATAAAATTTGTCCTTGAAGAGGACTTTCCTGAAGTATGGGTTGAGGGGGAGATTTCTAATTTCAGGGTCCCCAGTTCAGGTCATGCCTACTTTACCCTCAAAGATAAGGACAGCCAATTAAAGGTAGTCTTATTCAAATTAAATAAGAGGCTCTTAAAATTTGAGCCTGAAGACGGACTTCATGTAATAGTAAGAGGAAGGATAAGTATCTATGAGTCAAGGGGAGAATATCAGCTTATTGCTGATTACATGGAGCCAAAGGGAATCGGCGCATTGCAATTAGCCTTTGAGCAGTTGAAGGAAAAACTCCTTAAAGAAGGAATTTTTGATGAGGCACATAAAATACCGATTCCACAATTCCCGCAGAAAATAGCCATTGTCACATCACCGACAGGCGCTGCAATTAGAGATATGCTTCGTATTATTGACAGGAGGTTTTCCAATGTCCATATTATCATCTACCCTGTCAAAGTTCAGGGTGAAGGTGCATCTATTGAAATTGCACATGCAATAAAAGAACTGAACGAGCTTTCTCATGGTGAGCCTGCCGAACCTATAGATGTAATGATTGTTGGGAGGGGTGGAGGCTCAATTGAAGACCTCTGGTCATTCAATGAGGAGATTGTTGCAAGGGCAATCTATGATTCAAAGATACCTGTAATCTCTGCTGTGGGGCATGAGATAGATTATACAATTGCGGACTTTGTTGCCGATTTAAGGGCACCAACGCCATCAGCAGCAGCAGAACTTGTCGTAAAAGATAAAAGAGAGGTAGTTCAAAATATCATAGGATTAGAGAAAAGACTAATAAATGCTGTTCAGAATATGATTGATATTTTAAAAAGCGATTTGACAGGATTACAAGAAAGAAGGGTCTTAAAATCACCTTTGGATAAAATATATGAACTCCAGCAAAAGACAGATGATATGGGCTTAAGGGTGAGCAGGTCTCCGCTATTAATATATAAAAAATTTAAGGAGAGAACATTTCATCTGTCAAGAAGCCTTTTTATACTTAATCCTGAGGTCAGGATAAGGAGAATCAAGGAAATATTGTCAGAACTTACCAAAGGACTTGAAACGACTATAGGGCATAGAATGGAAATGTTTGACAAAAGACTACAGGGCGAGTTAGGAAGACTCAATGCCCTAAGCCCCCTGTCAGTCATGGAGAGGGGATACAGTATATGCAGGAGAATGCCTGACATGAAAATCATAAAAAACTCAACAGAGGTTGAAAAAGGCGGGCAGGTTAATGTAAGATTACATAAGGGTGAACTGATTTGCAGAGTTGAAGAACAAAAACATTAATTTGCCACAGACTCACACGGACTTAACAGCAAGAAGATAAGAAGTTATGAAGTTGATAAGATAGGATAGTGTAATTTTTTTTCCCATCTTCTTACCCTCTTAACTTCTCATTTTCTGTTAATATTAGTCTGTGAAAGTCAGTGGCTAAAAATCTTATGTCTGAAATTAAATTTGAAAAGGCTTTAAAAAGACTTGAAGAGATTGTTGAGAAATTAGAAAAAGGCGATTTAGACCTTGATAAATCCCTTGAGATCTTTGAGGAAGGGATTAAGATGTCTCGGATATGCTCCCAGAAACTAAAAGAGGCGGAAAAAAAGATTGAGCTATTGACAAAAGATGAGACTGGAAAATTGAAGGCTGAACCATTTGAACCTTCCCCTGAAACAGAAGAGCCATCCTAACACGAGTGATTTGTTAAGCTGCTATTAATTCTAATTTTTCTTTTGTTGAAGAAGGAAGCCGTACAGGAGCAAAATACTCTGCAGGATATAAATAATCCTCGCCAGATTCATCTATTATTCGTATTTGATGATGTTTCTCTGCGGTTTTATCTATCAGGACTTCATATATTTTTCTAATCTCCAACGAGGCTTCGTATTCACGATTACTCACACAAACCATAAAATATCTTTTCATAATCTCTCCTTTTCTCAAAGAGCGTCAATCCGTTCATCATGGCTTTTATCAAAGCTGTGAAAAAGCTCGTCGATTAATTCCGCCCGCTCCACTGGTTTAAGGCGAAGGGCTTCTTTCAGTATTGTTTGAGTTGCACTTGTCATATAAGATCTGACCTCCATATTCTATTGGGGTTTCAGCTAAATCAAAGTATATCAGTTCTTTGGGGTAGAATCAATTGCTACAGCTTGTCTTATATATATTATTGTTAAGGTATAACGAGCCTGTAGGAAAAGCTGGCTTTTGTCTATCTACCACCTCGTAATTGTTTGATTTTATTGATAGCAAATTTACAAAAAATGACTTTTTCTACAGCCTCAACGTAAAGCTCAGGGGCGCCTCGCTTTTGGCGGCGTCCCTTGGAGCATAATGTTATGCGTTCTCAGTTCCTCAATTGAGAGTGGCGGCCTTGTCTTATGCAATATGCGGTGACAATTTGAGCACACTGGCCTTAAATCACGGACGGGATTAACCAAATACTCATCTCCGATATCTGCTACTTGCTTTAAGTGGTGGACTTCAATATATTTTGACCCGATGGCACCATATGCCTTCTCAAAATTGAAGCCACACACCGAACAACTGTAGCCATAGTGCTCAATGCAAGCTTGGCGAGCAGCAGGGCTTCTATCATAGGTCTTATAGGTAACGCTTCTTGACTTGCCTTCTGTATATATTTCTACTTCATTTTTAGCGGAAGGTTGAAATCTAAATTTGGCGTTTCCCTGTATTAGTGAAAAAAGTTCTTCTGCTATTTCGTCAGGAACTGATAGCCCTCCTGCTTGTGGTGTCCATGTATGGTTCGGGTACTTACTTTGGAGGTAAGACAAGGAAACTATTGGCTCATCGGATAATGCTTTAAACAATAAATCTGTTCTGAGTGCTGACTTTCCTTCATTTGCTTTCTGACCATCCCAATGAGGTAGCAGATATGGCTTTGAAGAAATATAACCACAGCCAATAATTCCTTTCGGCTCAACACCAAGGCGCATTAAGAAAAAAAGGTCTCCGATCTCAATACGCTTTGTATTTCCGCAACTCCAATACATGTCGTATTGGTCACCGTTATTAACACGATATATAGCATCCTGTTGATCGCACCAGACCCATTTTTCAGGATTCCATGTGTAGAGGTACGCTCTCATTGATTCTCCCGCATTCTTTTTTATGTTTATTCAACATTATGATGGATTATAGAAATTAAGTATGAGATAGTCAAGGGAAAAAATCGCAAACTCCTTGAAAATCAAGAGGAAACACAATATAATGGCTTTGTGTTAATTATTATAAAAATCTGTAAAAATCTGTGTTAATCTGTGGTTAAATTATGCTTCTTTAGTGTTTTTTATGTCCTTCGTGGCTTATATTTTCCTATGATTTAAAAAATCTTTTTCCTCCGTAAACTCTGTGGTTTTTATAATTTACATCAAAATATGAGGAGAATTTTACATATTGATATGGATGCATTTTTTGCATCAGTTGAACAGAAGAGGCATCCTGAACTGACAGGCAAGCCTATTGTAGTTGGAGGGAGCGGCGACCCTACAAAGAGGGGTGTTGTATCAACCGCATCTTATGAGGCAAGGAGATATGGCATACACTCTGCAATGCCTTTAAGGACAGCATATAAACTCTGCCCTGATGCCGTCTTCCTCCCTGTGGATTATGAGGAATACCAGAGGGCATCCGAGAGGGTCAAGAATATCTTGAGGGAATTTACAACTGTAATTGAAGATGTTGGAATAGATGAGGCATTCCTTGATATATCTGATATAGACAAACCTTTAGAAGATATTGCAAAGGAGATTAAAAAGAGGATTAAAGATGAGACAGGGCTTACCTGCTCTATTGGCATAGCGCCTAATAAACTCCTTGCAAAGATTGCATCTGACATGCAAAAGCCTGACGGACTTACAATAATTAAAGATGATGAGATAGAGAGCCGTATATGGCAGTTGTCTGTGAGAAAACTGTGGGGTGTAGGACCTAAGACAGAGGCATATCTAAAAAATATTGGCATTAAAAAAATAGGCGAGCTTGCATCATTTTCTCGTGATAAGCTTGTTGAAGAGTTTGGTGAATCACATGGAGATTATCTTTATGATGCCGCAAGGGGCATAGATGAAAGCCCGCTCATTACACACTGGGAGCCGAAATCCCACAGCAGGGAGATAACCTTTGAGAAGGATACAGGCAACTGGCAGGTGATAGCAAAGACACTTGCAGGACTTACAAGGGATGTCACTGATGAAATGAAGGAGTCAGGCTATAAAGGAAAGACAGTTACAGTAAAGGTGAGGTTTAGTGATTTTGAAACTCACACAAGGGCAAAGACCGTTTTTAAACCCACAGACTCAGAGGAAGAAATAAGAAAGGCTGCCTTTGACTGCCTGAAGCGGTTTGAATTAAAAAAGAATGTCAGGCTCATAGGAGTAAGGGTCGGCGGACTGGAGAAGATTTCTTGACAATATCCTGCTGTTAGAATTAAGATTTACTTAGACATGGACAAAAACCTAATAAGCCACAGAGACACAGAGGCACAGAGGAAAATCTAAATATAATAAGGTTTTTAGTCTCTGTGCCTCCATGGCAATTTTTTACATATGAACATTAAAGAATATTTTAATGAAATGAAGACTCTGGTGGATAATGCCCTTGACAGGCATATACCATCCAACAACACATATCCGCCTGACATTTTTAAGTCTATGAGATACAGTCTTTTTGCAGGGGGAAAGAGATTAAGACCCATACTGGTCATTGCATCAGCAGAGACAGTAGGGGGAAAGAGAGAGGCTGTCCTCCCATTTGCCTGTGCCATTGAGATGATACATACATATACACTCATACATGATGACCTCCCTGCTATTGATAATGATGACTTCAGGCGGGGGAAACCTACAAACCACAAGGAGTTTGGCGAGGCTATTGCCATTTTGACAGGGGATGCCCTTTTGACTATGGCATTTCAAATCATGAGTGATACGAGACTTATGCCTCGTACAAATCCATCCCTTATTTTACGGGCTACTAATGAAATAGCAAATGCAGTAGGTGTATTCGGAACTATCGGGGGGCAGGTTGTTGATATTCAATCTACAGGAAAGAATCTGGATATACCTACGCTTGAATATATACATACCCATAAGACAGGAGAAATGATTCTATCTGCTGTTAGGGCAGGTGCAATACTAAGCGGCTGTGAAGAGGATGAATTAAACGCACTCACACGGTATGCTGAAAATATTGGTCTTGCCTTCCAGGTGATGGATGATATACTTGATGTAGAGGGAGAGAGCGAGGTAATGGGGAAGACCGCGGGCAGTGATGAGAGAATGAAGAAGGTTACATACCCGGCAGTTTTTGGGCTTGCAGAATCAAAGAAGATTGCAGGCAGACTGATTGACAACAGTATAAAATCCCTTGAAATGTTTGGTGAAAAAGCAGAGGTGCTAAAGGATATTTCGGAATATATTATAGCGAGGAAATTCTGATTAGCCACAGATTTACACAGACTTTTAAAACCGTTTAAGCCGTTTAAACTGCTTAAACCGTTTGAACCTTTTAAATTAGTCAGTGAAAGTCTGTGACAAAAATAATTATGAGCAATTTTTTAGACACTATAAACAGCCCTGTAGATTTAAAAAAGATTGAAAGGCAAAATCTCCCGAAACTCTCAAAGGAGATACGGGAATTTATTGTAGATGCCGTTTCTAAAACCGGCGGACATCTCGCATCCAACCTCGGTGTTGTTGACCTTACAATAGCCCTGCACTATATCTTTAATACTCCTGAAGATTTAATAATCTGGGATGTAGGTCATCAGTGCTATACACACAAACTGATTACAGGAAGAAAAGATAAATTTTCTTCCCTTCGTCAATACGAAGGGATAAGCGGCTTTCCAAGAAGGGAAGAGAGTGTTTATGATGCGGCAGATACAGGACACAGCGGAACATCTATATCTATTGCACTTGCATTTGCAAAGGCAAGGGATAAAAATAATGGAAACAATTCAGTCATAGCAGTTATAGGGGATGGTTCAATGACTTCCGGCCTTGCATTGGAAGGTTTGAATAATGCTGGTGCATTGAACAGCAACCTTATTGTGGTTTTAAATGACAACAAGATGTCAATCTCTCCGAATGTAGGGGCTATCTCAGCCCATTTGAATAAAATAATAACCGGCCAGTTATATAATAAGATGAAGGGGGAAGTTGAATACCTTTTAAAAACCATCCCTGGCATTGGTGGACAAATGGCTAAACTTGCCCACAGGGTTGAGGAGGCTGTTAAGGGTATATTTGTCCCCGGCAGATTTTTTGAAGACCTCGGTTTTAAGTATGTAGGCCCTATAGACGGTCATAATATAAATCATCTTCTAGACACATTTGAGAGTGTAAAAAAATTGAAGGGACCTATATTAGTTCATATTGTTACGACAAAAGGGAAGGGATATAAACCGGCAGAAAATGAGGCGGATTCATTCCACGGTGCATCACCTTTTGATGTCACAACAGGGAGTTTTAAAAGGAAGAAGGCTCCCCCGTCATATACAGAGGTCTTCAGTAAAACCCTTATCTCCCTTGCAAAAACAGACAAAAAAATCATTGCAATTACAGCGGCTATGGCAGACGGGACAGGACTTGACAGTTTTGCAGAACAGTTCAGCGACAGATTTTACGATGTCGGCATTGCTGAACAACATGCGATTACATTTGCGGCAGGGCTGTCATTAAAGGGATTTAAGCCTGTTGTGGCAATATATTCCACATTCCTCCAAAGGGCTTACGACCAGGTGCTTCACGATGTATGCCTTCCCAATCTCCCTGTTACATTTGCCATTGACAGAGCGGGCATAGTCGGTGAGGATGGACCAACCCATCAGGGTTTATTTGATTTATCATACCTGCGCTCACTGCCAAATATGGTGCTAATGGCTCCAAAGGATGAAAACGAGCTTCAACACATGATTAAAACTGCAATTGAATATAATGGCCCTTCGGCTGTGAGATATCCGAGAGGAAGCGGAGAAGGGGTTAAATTTGATAAGGATATTAAGACAATAGAAATAGGCCGTGCTGAAATCATAAAAGATGGTAATGATGCAGTTATACTGACAATAGGAAATACGGTATATCCCTCAATTGAGGCATCAAATATTCTATCAGGTAAAGGGATTGATGCCGCAGTTGTAAATATGAGATTTGTTAAGCCAATTGACAGAGCTATGATAAAGGATTTCTGTAAAAAGACAGGTTTTATTGTTACTGTTGAAGAAAATGTCCTTCAGGGTGGTTTCGGAAGTGCAGTATTGGAAGCCCTCGAAGAAGAAGAACTCAATAATATAAAAGTAAAGAGAATTGGTCTGCCAGATAAATTTATTGAGCATGGTTCACAATCCATCATAAGAGAGAAATATCATCTAACCCCATCAGCAATTGCCTCAGCAATATCAGAATTCCTTTTAAAACACAGCTTTCAAAAACAATTAAAATTTATAAACAATGCCAAAAAGGCGGTTGGATAATCTCCTTGTAGAGAGAGGTATAATTCAGAGCCGTGAGAGGGCAAAGGCTCTTATACTATCAGGAGATGTAAGAGTCAATGGTAGTCCTGTCAATAAGGCTGGCACATTAATAGATGAAGATGCAGAAATAGAACTTACAGGCAAAGATATACCCTTTGTCAGCCGCGGCGGCTTAAAACTTGAAAAGGCAATAAAGGAATTTAATATTAATGTTAAAGATAAGGTTGCAATAGATGTCGGCGCATCAACAGGCGGGTTTACAGACTGTCTCCTTCAATATGGAGCAAAAAAGGTATATGCAATAGATGTTGGTTATGGACAACTTGCATGGAAACTGAGAAATGACCCGCGAGTGGTAGCTGTAGAAAGAAAAAATATCAGATATATAAAGCCCGATGACATTGGAGAGCCTGCCGATATAGTTACTATAGATGTCTCCTTCATATCCCTAAAATTAGTCCTTCCGATTGTTAAAAAACTGCTTAAAGAAACTGGTGAAATAATTGCACTCATAAAACCACAATTTGAAGTCGGAAAGGGCGAAGTTGGAAAAGGCGGAATAATAAGGGAAAAAGGGAAACATGAGAAGGTAATTTCTGAGATAAAATCATTTGCAATTGATTTGGGCATTAAGGTTTTAAATATAACAAAATCACCAATTACCGGACAAAAGGGGAATGTAGAGTTTCTTATATATATAGTGAGATAAGCTGATTTTTTATGTTTTTTAGATTTTTATTCTTTCCACCCGTGGTTGCCAACCAATTTTACAAAGACACAGCCGCAGATATTTGTTGTTGTTATTCCATACTTTTTCTTTTCTACTTTTACAAGTGTCTGGGAAAATTCGTCACCTATAGGTATCACCATTCTTCCTCCTGCTGATAGCTGGTCAACAATAATTTTTGGGATGTCAGGGGCGCCTGCAGTTACAATTATTGCATCATAAGGGGCATGTTCAAGCCATCCGTATGTGCCGTCAAATATCTTTATGGCTACATTCATATAGCCTAAGAGGTCAAGCTGCTTCCTCGCTCTTACTGCAAGGGATTTAATCCTCTCAACGGAATAGACCTTGTCACATAATTCTGCAAGGACTGCTGATTGATAGCCTGACCCTGTTCCTATTTCAAGAACTTTTTCATTTCCCTTCAGCTCCAGACTCTCTGTCATCAGGGCTACCATATAAGGCTGAGAGATAGTCTGCTTCTCGCCTATCGGAAGCGGATAATCTCCATAAGCCCTGCTTCTTAAAGCCTCTTCTACAAAGAGGTGTCTTGGAACCTTTCCCATTGCATCAAGAACTCTCCTGTCCTTAATTCCCCTGACAATAAGCTGTTCTGCTACCATTATCTTCCTTTCACTCTCATAATCCATTTAATAAAGCTAAAAGCTGAAAGCTGAAAGCTACTTTGAGCTTTGAGCCTTGAGCTTTTGCTGGTCAATTTAATCTCTTTAAAATCTCTCTTGCTGCTATAATACCTGATACAGATGCCTGAATCAATCCCCTGCTGACCCCGGCGCCGTCGCCAATGGCAAAGAGATTAGGTATCTCAGTCTCAAGAGACCTTGTCAATTTCAACTTAAGGGAATAAAATTTTACCTCTATACCGTAAAGAAGTGTATGCTCAGAACAAACCCCCGGTGCAAATCTATCCATTGACTCCAGCATCTCAAGAATATTTGCCAAAAATCTGTATGGCAGGACAAAACTAAGATCTCCGGGTGTAGCAGTTTTAAGGGTTGGGACTGTTATCCCCTTCTCTATCCTCTCAGGTGTTGACCTCCTGCCCTTTATGAGATCGCCGAGACGCTGGACAATAACCCCTTCACCCAGGAAATTTGCCAGCCTTGCTATATATTTGCCATAAGATATTGGCTCATTAAACGGCTTTGTAAACAATGTGCTTACAAGGAGGGCAAAATTTGTATTTTCACTCCTCTTATTAGTATAGCTGTGCCCATTTACTGTAAATATTTCCTCAGCAGATTCCTGAAATACCTCTCCATAAGGATTCACACAGAATGTTCTTATCTGGTCATCAAATTGTTTTGAGTAGTAAATGAGTTTTGGTTCATAAATTATATCTGTTACAAAAGATAAAGTTGACGCTGGTAATTCCACTCTAACCCCTATATCAACAGGGTTTGTCAGTGGGGTCAGTCCGAGTCTGCGATACTCCCTCTCAAGCCATTCTGCCCCTCCCCTCCCGGGTGACAATACAACAAAATCTGATAGAAATTCTTCGCCGTCGTCTGTTCTAACTCCATTTGCCTTTGAACCGTCTAAAATAATAGATTCTACCCTTTTGTTAAATTGTATATCTATCCGGCCTTCAAGACTATTTTTTAATTTTTGCAGGACCTCAGGGCATCTGTCTGTTCCAATATGTCTTATCCTTGTAGGTATGAGCTTAAGATTATTCTGAGATGCCTTTGACTTAAGTTTTTCAATCTCAATTGTATTATCATCCCCATAGATTTTTTTAGGGGCGCCATGCTGCACATAACATTTATCAACATAATCAATTAAATCTGCCAAATCATTTTCACTTAAATAATTGTTTAGGAATCCTCCAACTTCACCTGATAGATTCAGCTTCCCGTCACTAAATGCCCCTGCACCTCCCCACCCTGATATTGTTGGAGATACCTCTGACTTCTGACTTCTGACTTCTGACTTCTGAATTAATTCTATTCTCTCCTTCAGCCCCCTCCCTTTTTCCAATAAAAGAATTTTTATTCTATTCTTCTTGATTAGTTCTAATGCCGCAAAGATTCCAGATGGTCCAGCACCAACAATTATTACATCATATTTCATATATCCGCTTTTCTTATATCCACCAATTTTAGTTGAACCCTCTCATTTCCTTTCCATCTATTTATTATTGGCGTATAAACAATATCATAACTGTCATCAGAATTTATCTCATTAATCAGGTAGGAGAAATTGAAACCTATTGCCTCCATTATCTCCGAACCATCATCCACATCCATTCTTATGTGTCCATTATTTTTTCCGATAACTACTGGCTCCCCCGCAATTTCAACGCTTCTTGAGCAAAACAGAGGCGGTGGATTTGACTGCCCAAATGGACCTATCCTGTTTATCTCCTTCGTTAAAGAATAATCTAATTCTGCCAATTCAATGCTTGCATCTATGTCAATCTGGGAAATACAGTCATCTTTATTTAAGACCTCTGTTGCTACCGTCTGAAAATAATCCTTAAACTTATCTATCATCTCGCTTTTTATGGTCAGTCCTGCCGCATATTTATGTCCGCCAAAATCAACAAGAAAATCCTCACACTTCTGTAAGCTCTCATACAAATGAAAAGATGGAATTCCTCTTGCCGAACCTTTGCCATATTCCCCATCGACTGATATTAAAATTGTCGGTTTATTGTATTCCTCTACAATCTTCGATGCCACAATGCCTATAACGCCAAGATGCCAATTTGAAGATGAGAAGATAATTGCCCTGTTATTTTCCGCATGGCACTGACTCTCAATCATAGCCCTGACCTCTCTTAGAATATCATTCTGTATAAGCTGTCTCTTTCTATTCTCAGAATCCAGATGTCTTGCTATCTCAAAAGCCTCATCCTCATTGTTTGTAGTTAAAAGTCTAACAGCAGCATCCGCAGCTCCAAGCCTTCCTGCCGCATTAATTCTTGGCCCAATGAGAAATCCTACATCCGTTACAGTAATATCTCTCCCATTTATACCTACGATGGTCTTCAATGCCTTTAATCCTGCCTTGCTTGTTTTGCCGATTTCCTTCAGTCCGTATTTTGCAATTATATGATTTTCTCCCAGCAGAGGTGCTATATCCGCTATTGTCCCGAGTGAAACCAAGTCAAGGTGTTGCTTGAGATTTGGAATTTTTTCCTGAGGCATCCCCATTTTCTTAAAAGCACTGCGGAGAGATTTGATAAGTTTAAATACTATCCCAACACCAGCCAGTGATTTAAAGGGGTATTTGCAATCCTCCTGCCCGGGGTGAAGAATAGCAACTGCCTCAGGCAGATTGCCTGACAGCTGATGATGGTCGGTAATAATCAAATCAAGCCCCATCTCTTTTAATGCCTTTCCCTCTTTAACTGCTGTTATTCCGCAGTCAACAGTTATAATCAGCTTTCCCCCCTGCTCTTTTATCCAGCTTATAGCATTTAAGTTAAGCCCATAACCCTCCCCTGCCCTTTTAGGGATATAATAAGAGGCATCCACATTCATCTCCCTGAAAAATAGTATTAAAAGAGATGTAGCAGTAATGCCGTCAACATCATAATCACCATATATAAATATTTTTTCCTTTGATTTTATAGAATGGATGATCCTTTGGACAGCCTTATCCATATCCTTCATTTGATATGGGTCATGGAAGCTGTTTAGTGTGGAATTAATAAAATTATTTGCACCGTCAAGATTATCAATACCTCTGTTGATGAGAAGCTGTGCTGTGATAGGAGAGATGCCGAGTCCTTTTGAAAAAGACTTCTGCAATTCCAAATTAGGCGTAATAAAATTCCACCTGTTCTTTATCAAGTTCATAAACTTATTGTGTTAATGCAGATATGATTTGATTTTGTATATCCCATACCATACCAGCATTACATCTAAAGTCATTCATTATTATAGAGAATGCAAATATCTCTCCCTTATTTAGACTGCAATTTTCACAAGGATTACATTTAATACATGCAGCATACCCTGAAATTGCACTCACACCGTCTAATGTCCCTGTCTTGCCCCTTACCATCTCATGAGATTCCGAGTTATTCATCCTCTCTTTGAGAGAGCCGTCAACACCCATCACACTTAAAGAGGCGATATACTCAGACTGAAATCTGAAATCATTATACATGGACTCAAGAACCTTAATAATCTGAGACGGGGTAAGACGGTTGAATCTTGAAAGCCCTGAACCGTCAGCTATTTTATATGTCTCCTTTTGTATGCCAATCTCACCGAGATATTCCTCCACCACCTCCAGACCTTTTTCAGTAGTCCCCGGTGCACCTTTAATTTCAGCCCCCATTGTTTTAAGTATCTGCTCTGCTATAAAGTTGTTACTTATCTTATTCAGGTCGCGGACAATAATGGAAAGTGGGACAGACTCATGGCCGAGCAATTCCTCTATCCCTTCCGGTTGTATCCCTGTCTTGATATTTCCCTTAATAACAATCCTTTCCCTTTCAAGAAACTCTTTAAATACTGTTGCTGTGTATAATGGAGGATTTGATATGTTGCGATAATAGTGCATTCTCTTCTTTCCTGTGGTTACCTCTCCTTTTACAATAATCTTATCTCCTCCGCCGTCTTCAATTCTGTCAACAGTAATGGTAGTCCCAACCCTTCTTCTGTTTGTGACTGCATTGTTTATGACTTCCACAAAATTTGTAGGCGGGTTTGTAATTACCTTTGGTTTATCCCTGTGGCTTTCAGCCGAGTCCACATAGACTGTAATGGTATTAAAGTTTAATGAAAGGGCGCCTATCCTTGCATTATATGCCCGTGAGTTGTCATCACTTAGATTCCAGCCATTACCTGTCCTCTCGCTGTCAAAAAAACTTTCATCTGCAATAATATCGCCTGAAATTTCATCTATGCCTGAATTTCTGATTTCCCTTACTATCAGCAATAATTCTTCCGTTACCAATTTTGGGTCGCCATATCCCTTGATATATAAATTGCCATTGAGGATATTGCCGTCAATAGCCCCGTCATAAGCTACAGTTGTCCTAAATTTATAATTTGGTTTAAGTCTTGTGAGGGCGGCAGCACTTGTTATCAGCTTAACATTGGATGCAGGAATGAGGAGTTCATCACTGTTTCTCTCATAAACAGTCTCCCCTGTTTTTAGAGACATAATCTTTATCCCTACTTTTGCATCACTCAGACATCTGTTCTGTATTATGCTATCTATTTTTTTGCCAATTGACCAATTTAATAGTTGAGAAGGGAATACAGGAGCGGAAATGAAAAATATATCAAAAATAAAAAATAAAAAATAAAAAATAAGGAATTCCAGAATTTTGATTTTTGATATTTGATTTTTAATTTCTTTCATCCCTCTTGTCTCCTCAAAACCAATCCTATTACCATCAAACCTAAAACACCTGAGATTATATTTAAAAAAACATCCCTTAAATCCCCTACCCTATTTGGGAGGAAATACTGAATAAATTCATCTATTAATGATATAACTAAAATAAAAATAAATGCTATTACATAGCTGTTTTTAAATTTTAACAGCCTTGCAATAATATCATTCTCTTTAACTGCATTGTGTGAAAAATAGCTGAAGAGTCCATATTCAAAAAAATGAAACTTTTCTGCCGGAAGTTTCTGCCTGAAAATTAATAAGGCATAAACAGATGATAGGACAAATAACCACACATAAACAGAGGCTCTGCATTCTTTTCTGACAAATGCCAGATAGCCGATAATCGTAAAGAATATAACTATTGAAATTATATAACAGACTGAGCTGAGAGGGAAAGATAAATTTTCATAATAAATTTTCAGGAGTAATGGCATGATGGGGCGGGTTACCAACATGAGAAGTGTATATATTCCCAATGATAACCACACCCTTCCCTTTTCCTTTAAATCCATTATTACAAAAGTAGGCAGTAAGCAGATAATTTTTCCTGCTTACTATTATTTCAACGGAGGAACATCTCTGATATCTTTTCTACCCCAGTGGACAAGCCAATCAAAGAGTCGTAGGAGTCTTGAGTTATTCTTTTTCTGGTCAACCCAGTGCCCGCATAATCCAATTGTCCTTGCAATGATGAAGAATCCATTCAATCCTTCAATATCAAATCCTAAGTCTCTGAGTACTGCCCCCATCATTCCATCAACATTCAGAATCAGATTATCCTTCTTTGCCACTGTTGCCTTTTCTATCTCAAGTGCGAAATTTAGTATAGGAGTATTTAGCTCATTTTTTCTGATAAACTGGATTGTTGATTGAACCCTTAAATCAGGGCTCTTTTTTGAGAACTTCCTATGTCCTATTCCAGGGACAGGCCCAACCTCTTTCTTCATATATTCAAGAAATGCAGGGACATCACCTGAATAGTTTTTATAACCATATTCAAAATACCGTGCAGCATCGGTAACTGCACCGCCAAATCTTGGACCTATCATTATCAAGCCTGCCGCTACAGATTGTGATAGGGGGATGCCTGCACAGGATGCAATTATTGTTGCCAATGCGCCACTGACACATGGACCATTGTCTACAGTTAATATAACCAATCTCTTTATCAACTGTGCCTCAGACAGAGACGGCAGGCGGCCGGTTAATTGAAGCCCAATCACATGCTCAATCCCGTACCCTTTTTCAACGAGGTCAGCAGCCCTGTAGCCGTAATAGACCGGCTCATCACCCTTATTAAATGTATTACAGGTAAAGAGTGATGGGATAACTACAGATTTTGCCTTTATTAAATCTTCTATCGGTTTCGGCAGTTCGGCATTTGCCGGTTTTGGCTCAACATCCTGAACAATCTTTCCTTCTTTTACAAGTTTTAAATATATATCTTCAATAATTGGACCAAGGTCGCCAAAGGTAGGAGCTACAATAATACCCGCCTTGCTGAGAAGGTCCATCTTATATCTTGTTGTCCCTCTTCCACTGGCATCAAGTTTTGCACCTGCATGGCCAAACTTCAATCCCTTCGGCAATTTTTCCTGACTTATGCCTGCAATTGCTGCTATTACCTTTATCCTCCTCTGCTTTGCAGAATACCATTCTGCCACACCTTCTTCTAAATTACCCCCCATCTCGCCGATAATAACAACCGCATGTGTCTGAGGGTTATTTTCAAAGAATTCCAGATATGTAACATAATCAGAGCCCGGGAACGAATCACCGCCAATACCTATTGCCGTTGTTGTCCCGTCTGCCCACTGTGAGAGCATCCACATAATCTCATTGAGCAGTCCGCCTGATTTTGTCAGGACACCAAAAGAGCCGGGGCGATAAAGTCGTGACTTAATAAGATTATCATATGACCCCCCTGCAACACCCATCCTGCACTCACCGGCAGAAAACATGCCGATTGCAGACGGGCCATTGAATATCTTTCCTTTACTCTTTGCAAGATGGAGGAGTTTCTTTGCATCAATCTCAGGGACACCTTCTGTAATCATGGACACAAATCTAATATTCGGCAAGTTCAATGCCTCTACTGCTGTACCATATGCCGCCTTTCTGTTCACATATATCAATGCCTCATTTATCTCCGGATGCTCAACTATAGCCTCTTGTGCTGTCTTATATGTCGGCATCAGGATGGTCTCGGCACCATAAGGGATTGTCTCATTTCCACTGGCATTGGGGTCAACAAGACAAACAACATTATATGGAAGTCCTGAAAGGTAGCTGAATTCAGCCATTCTCCTGGCAGGATTTAATCCCTGCGCACCGTATATCATAATCTTAGAAGACCTGTTGCAGAATGGCAGGCTCCTTTCCCTCCTAAGAGGTGCAGGATAGATAGCCTTAGGTTTCTGAAACTCTGTCTTGCCTTCCAGTGCCATGTTTACAATGGCAGTCAAGGGGGTATTTCTGTCATAGACATAAATATCAAAGCCCTCTTCCCTGAGTGCCCTCATCATGTCAAGCCCTGCCATTTCATTCGGACCGCCCCTCCTGACCCATATCTTTACACCGTTCAAATGTCCCTGCTCTCTTACCCAGTGAAGCCCCTTAATAATTCCTGTGAATGTAGCCTTCACATCTGTAAAGTTTGCTATTGCACCACCTACAATCAGATGCTGAATATCGGGCTGCGCCGCAACAATCTTTGTAAGTTCAAATACCGCATCCGCAGGAGGGTCGCCGCTGTATTCTGTATAATTTAATGGGATACCTCCAAGATGGACTACTGCATCAGTATAGAAAACGGATGCACCACCGCCGGCAGGAAGTATAGCCACCTTTGGCTTTCCCTCTAAATTTAAAACTGTGAATTTAACTGTCCCCTTTGTCAGATTGCTGTTTACTGTCTTTATATGAATCTCTTCGTCTGTAAGTGGACGGGCAAAGTCAGAAAGGAAATTGAATGTCCAGTCGGAATGCCTGTATTGTGCGTCCTCATCCACCATCAGAACCGCATCCATTCCGACAAAACCTTCTTTTATTATCCCAAGGGGATTGATTTCCAGATATGTGGCATCTTCGCCTGTAAATGCTCCGTAAAGTTTCTTTATAAAATCGGATAACTGGATTATTTCTTTCTCAGGCACTGTTGCCTTCTTTAAAAATTGTTTTAATGCTGACTCATTGACACCGTCAACAGGAATTGTATATGTATTTACCGAATCCCAGTTCTCCTCAATCTCTATCCCTCCCTTTACAGAAAAAAGGATATCAGTCCCCTCCCTGACAGATTGAAGGGCAAGATAATACTCCTTCTGTGTATTAACCTTCTCCTCTATAATCACCTCAGAAATCAGGACAGGGTGTCCATCTATCTTGACCTGGTGAAAAAGCATCTTCTTTGCCTCTGCAGTGGCATCCTTCGGTGACAGCCCCACCTTAACCAAGCCAAGCTTCCCTCTTCCTTTGAAATTACCATGTGCCTTCACCACATATTCCCTGTTGCTGTTCAGCTCTATCTCATCAAGTTGAGCCTTCTCTGTAATCAGCCAGTTTGCAGGGACAGGCATTTGATATTTTCTCAATAATTTTTTACCAAAATATTCGGCAACCTTTGCCATATCTTATACTCTCCTTTCAAATATATTGAAGCATTTGATTTTATAAAATATCAAATTTTAATAATTTTGACAATTATTAAGTTTGTTCATATTAATAGGAAATTATAAAATTTCGGAACACGAATTTCACGAATATACAAATAGTACAAATATTAGTAGCTATTCGTGTAATTTGTCCCATTCGTGTTATTTGTGTTCAATCTTTGTTTCCACATTACAGGTTCAGATAGTGTCAATTATTGCATTTAAGGTTGCACTTGGACGCATTGCTTTTACTGTCTTTACAGTATCCGGGCGGTAATAGCCTCCCATATCCTGAGGTTTCCCCTGCGCAGCAATGAGTTCTGCGTTAATCTTTACCTCATTTTCTGATAGTTCTTTTGCTGGCTTGGAAAAGCGTTTTTGAAGCTCCGTATCTTTTGTTTGTGCTGCCAATGCCTGCGCCCAGTATAAGGCAAGATAAAAATGGCTTCCCCTATTGTCTAACTCGCCGACCTTACGGGCAGGAGTCCTATTAAAATCAAGTATCTTTCCGATTGCCTCATCTATTGTATCCGCAAGCACCTGAGCCTTTTGGTTTTTGAATGTATTTGATAGATGTTCCAGCGATGCCCCCAGCGCCTGAAATTCTCCAAGGGAATCCCATCTCAGATATCCTTCTTCCTGAAACTGCTGGACATGCTTTGGCGCCGAGCCGCCTGCCCCTGTCTCAAAAAGTCCTCCACCATTCATAAGAGGAACGATGGAGAGCATCTTCGCACTGGTGCCGAGTTCCAGAATCGGAAATAAATCGGTGAGATAATCACGGAGAACATTGCCGGTTACGGAAATCGTATCCTCTCCTTTTCTCATGCGCTCCAGTGAGAAGCGGGTTGCTTCTACAGACGGCATTATTCTTATATCAAGACCTTTTGTGTCATGGTCTTTAAGATAGAGATTGACCTTTTCTATCAACTGAGACTCATGCGCCCTTTTCTTGTCAAGCCAGAACACAGCAGGCATTCCGCTTAACCTCGCCCTTGTAACCGCCAATTTTACCCAGTCTTTTATTGCAGCATCTTTTGTCTGGCACATGCGGAAGATGTCCCCTTCCTCTACATTCTGTTCAAGCAATGCCTTTCCTGAAGCGTCAACTACACGGATTGTTCCGTTTCCTGGTGCTTTGAATGTCTTGTCATGAGAGCCGTATTCCTCTGCCTTTTGCGCCATAAGGCCGACATTAGGAACGGTTCCCATCGTTCTCGGGTCTAATGCACCGTTCTTTTTGCAGTCATCTACGACCGATTGATACACGCCTGCGTAACTTCTGTCAGGTATAACCGCCTTTGTATCATGAAGTTTGCCGTCAGGTCCCCACATCTTTCCTCCATCACGAATAACAGGAGGCATGGATGCGTCAATAATCACATCACTCGGAACATGCAGATTGGTGATTCCCTTTTCAGAGTTCACCATCGCAAGTTCAGGACGCTTGTTATAGCAAGCCTTTATATCCGCTTCTATTTCGGCTTTTTTAGCCTCCGGCAGTTTTGCAATCTTTGAATAAAGGTCGCCAAGCCCGTTATTTGGGTCAACGCCGAGTTCTTTAAATATAGAGGCATGTTTTTCAAACACATCTTTGAAGAATACAGAAACAGCATGTCCGAATATAATTGGGTCAGAGACCTTCATCATCGTGGCCTTGAGGTGCAAAGAGAAAAGCACGCCATTCTTTTTAGCATCATCAATTTCTTCTTCATAAAATTTGCGAAGGGAGCGGCAGTTCATGACAGAGGTGTCTATAACCTCACCTGCCTTTAGAGACATTTTTTCTTTTAGGGCAGTTGTCTTTCCATCCTTGCCAACAAACTCAATTTTGACATTTGTCGCTTCAGCAATAGTTGCGGATTTTTCAGTGCCATAGAAATCTCCATTTTTCATGTAAGCCACATGCGTCTTAGAATCCTTACTCCACGGAGACATTTTATGCGGATTCTTTTTCGCGTAATTCTTTACAGATGTTGTCGACCTTCTATCCGAATTTCCTTCTCTTAAAACAGGATTGACCGCACTCCCCAAGACCTTTCCGTATCTTGCCTTAATCTCCTTCTCCGCATCATTCTTCGGCTCTTCAGGATAGTCCGGGACTTTATAACCCTTAGACTGCAATTCCTTGATTGCCGCCTTTAACTGCGGGACAGATGCGCTGATATTCGGCAGTTTGATGATGTTCGCCTCTGGCATCGTTGCAAGTTTGCCCAATTCAGTCAACTCATCAGGTATCCTTTGTTTCTCTGTCAGATTTTCGGGGAAGTTTGCTATAATCCTGCCTGCAAGCGATATATCCCTCAATTCAACATCAATGCCTGCCGTTTTTGTGAATGTCTTAACAATAGGAAGTAAAGAATAGGTCGCCAGCGCAGGCGCTTCATCGGTTGCCGTATACATAATCTTTATCGCCATACATTCCTCCTTAGTATTGATTTTTATAGATTACCCCAAATCCTAAATCGGACTTTGAGAGATTATCCTTACTTTATAATCTTGTTAAGATTCTCCGATAATACAAATATTATTATCCTCTCGCCTGTGAGAGTGCTGATGTCAGTATGTAGACTTACCACATCTACATCTACGATATCCTTAATAACCTTTGACAATAAATCCTTTGCATTTTCAAGAAGCGTAGCCCTTACCTTTTTTATAAGGTCCCTGCCTTCATGATTCTTTGTAAGTTGTCTCTCTGCGTCTGTGAGGACGCCCTTAAGTCTGACAAGTATCATGTCGTCAATAATATATGCCTTTGTCTCCTTTGGTCCCCTTCCCATGTATTCAAGCTCAAACTTCGTCAGGGCATTGCTAATCTCAGCCTCCATCTGGCCTTTTGTCTCTCTCTGCCCTTTTACTTTTATACAATCACCCCCTTTAGTTTAGTATTTGATAATACTATAACTTATCTTCCGATACAAGATAAAGATTCTTATCCTCTACCTGATAATACATAGGGACAATCTGAACCTTTGAATATTGAGAACGCAGCTTTTTTGTCTCGTTAATAACGGAGGCTATTACATCTTTTATTTCAAAGACCTTATGCTTTTTTAAAAATAACATCTCTGCCTTTTGCCTCTTCCACCCCTGCTCAATAAGTCCCTGAACAAAATCAACACCATACCTCCCAATATCTATCATTCTGCAATTGCTATGGCCTATAACTGCTATTGTGTTAATTTTTGCCACAGCAACTGCAAAAGAAATTGCAAATGTTACACCATCTATCTTCGCACCACTGTTTCTGATTATATATGCAAAATTATCAGGCAATTGCATCATCTTTCTATGGTCCATACACATAAGAATCAGCATTTCAGCCTTACTATATGAACCGAATGGATGATTCATGTTATGATAGCAAAAAAGTTTCTCTATAGCCGTATCTCTGTAGTTTTCTGGAATATCCTTTTTTACATGGATAGGCAGCAGAGTATCCATACAATGATTACCCCCTAAAAAGAAAAAAGCCAATAGCAATCTTAAGTTTAACGATCACTATTGGCTTACCTTACTGCCCAGTCCTGCATTTAAAAACAGGTTCTGCTCAGTCCTGTCTACCAGCAAGTAGTTATTTTTAAATTTATATTATATAAACCTTTTTTTATTGTCAAGAAAAACCTTCTGCAACCCTCTGTAATTATTCTGTAAATTATTAATTGACAATGTAAACTATTAGTGTAAATATATTTTTAATGATTACCATAGGGGGAAAATTAAAAGTGTTAAGGGAAAGTCAGAAATTGTCCCTGAGAGATTTAGGAGATAAGGTCGGTTTATCCGCAAGCTTTCTATCCCAGTTAGAATTGGGACAGGTATCCCCATCCATAGCCTCCCTTGAAAATATTGCCAATGCCTTAAATACGCACATAACATATTTTTTTGACGAGCCGGAAAAGACAGACAGTGTTGTAATGAGAAAGAATGAGAGGAGGAGGATATACAGCAAGGGTTCAAAGGCAATTATACAGCCGCTTGCGCATGAGATAAGCAAAAAAAAGATTGAACCCTTTATGCTGACTCTTGAAGTTGGCGGTGAAGGAGGAGAACATCCATACTCATCTAGACATGGAGAAGAGTTTGGAATTATCTTGCAGGGAAAGGTCAAGTTCACACTAGAACAGAATGAATACACATTAGAGGATGGAGATAGTGTCTATTTCAATTCCACAAAACCTCACAATTGGAAAAACATAGGCAAGAAGGAGGCAATAATTATATTGGTGATTCCCGCACCATAAAAAACAAAAACTTGATTAGCCACAGAGACACAGAGGCACAGAGAAATAAATTAGCAAATTACAAGCACCAAATTACGAATAATGACAAATATCCAATAACCAAAATTCTGAACAGTTTGAATTTGGAAATTGAAAAATTGAAATTTATTTGTTATTTGAAATTTGGTATTTGGAATTTTTAACATCTCCGTGCCTCTGTGGCAAATTTTTATAAGCAAATGAATTTATCACCTCTTATCGTTACATATTTATCGCTATTTCTTATTGCATTTACAATAGCGTTGGTGCCTCTGTTTGCCAAACACCAAAAAATACTTATATATGTATCTTTTCCTCTCATGTCAATAGCTTCTGCGATTGCTGTAGTGGCTGGAATATGGTCTGTGGCAATCGATACTCCCGAATCAGTTACCCTTTCTATTGGCTTGCCTGATTTGCCTTTTCATCTGAGGCTTGACCCGTTGTCAGGCTTCTTTCTAACTACTATAGGACTCCTCAGTTTTTTTGTGTCCATCTATTCTACAGGTTATTGTAAAGGATATGCAGGTAAACGGTCGGTAACACACCTCGTAATATTTTACTCTCTTTTTATTGCAGGGATGTTTCTTGTAGTCCTATCAGACGACGCCTTCTTCTTTTTAATCTCCTGGGAACTCATGGCTATAGCGTCTTATTTTTTGGTAATGTTTGAGGATGAGCTTATAGAAAACAGGAGGGCTGCATTTTTATATCTCGTCGTTGCCCATATTGGGGCTCTTGCCATACTTTTATCTTTCGGTGTATTGGCAGGTGCAACCGGCCTTGAGAGTTTTAGCGGTTATACATTTGATGCAATGAGACAGACGGAGTTCCCTCTTAAATGGGCAACCGTTGCATTCCTCCTCGCATTTTTTGGATTTTCCGCAAAGGCAGGTGTGATTCCACTTCATGTATGGCTGCCTGAGGCACATCCTGCCGCCCCTTCCAATGTCTCTGCATTAATGAGCGGTGTTATGCTAAAGACGGCTATTTACGGTATAATCCGTGTAACCTTTGACCTGATTAGAGTCTTTCCCTTGTGGTGGGGAGCTATGGTGCTTATCCTTGGTCTTATTACAGCCATCATGGGAATATTATATGCCATTATGCAAAATGACATTAAACGTATGCTGGCATATTCATCAGTAGAAAATATCGGTGTTATACTCATAGGAATCGGATTGGCAATTATCTTTACATCGTTTCATATCCCTGTGCTTGCAGCCCTCTCACTAACGGCAGTATTTTACCACTCTATCAACCACGCCATGTTTAAGGGGTTGCTATTTATGGGTGCAGGCGCCTTGCTACATGCCACACATAAAAAAAATATGGATGAGATGGGCGGGCTTATCCATTATATGCCGTGGACAAGCACACTTTTTCTCATAGGCTCTATATCTATATCAGCCCTTCCTCCATTTAATGGATTTATATCTGAATGGCTTTTATTCCAGGCATTCCTTCTTTCTCCGTCACTTAACAGCCCGTTACTGAACTTGCTAATTCCAATGGGTGCCGCCCTCCTTGCATTAACTGCCGCACTTGTAGCCGCATGCTTTGTAAAGGCATTTGGAATAACATTTTTAGGACACTGGCGGGGACACCATCATCCTCCCTTACAAAAGATGGGATTAGAAGTGAACTGGCCAATGAGGCTCGGTATGATACTGCCTGCCCTTATGTGTCTTATACTCGGAATCTTGCCGACCATGGTAATTGAATGGATGGATAAAATATCAGATGAACTCGTAGGTGGAAAGATTGCAACTACAGCCGGGGCATTTGGTTGGTTATGGCTTACACCTGTTGCACACGAGCGGGCATCTTATTCGGGTGCTATTGTCTTCTTATGGATTATAGTTGTTGTCATATTGGTATATATCTTACTTCACAGCCGAAAAACTGCTATACATAGGATGCCATTGTGGGATTGCGGCTTTGAAAAGATTACTCATAGAATGCAATATAATGCTACATCATTTTCCATGCCTATCAGAAAGATATTTGGTTTTCTCTTTAATATCAGGGAACAGGTAAGATTAAGCATCTCTACAAGACATCCCTCTTTCCCGAACAGGCTATACTATCGACTTCGCATAAGGGATCGTTTCTGGGGATGGATATATAAACCGATAAGTGAATCAAGTTATTGGATATCACGAAAGTTTGGAAGGCTACAGCAGGGATATATACATATTTATCTGATTTACTCATTTATAACCATTATAATATTACTGATATTTGCAAGATGATAGAATTCTATCCGTTCATAATAGAAGCAATCCAGATTGTCATTGTCCTTTTATTTGCCCCTTTATTTGTCGGATGGGTAAGGATGTTAAAGTGCTGGTTTCAGGGACGCACATCTGCCGGACTGTTTCAGCCTTACAGGGACATCTTAAAACTCTTTCATAAAGATGTTATATTGGCTGAAAATGCATCATGGATTTTCCGTTTTACGCCATATCTTGTTTTCGGAGTTACTGTTCTTGCGGGGGGGATTATACCAATTATCTTTTTAAACCTTCCTTTTGCAACAGTAGCCGATGTTATTGCAATAGCAGCTCTATTTGCTATAGTAAGGTTTTTTACTGCGTTGGCGGGAATGGACATTGGCACAGCTTTTGGCGGCATGGGTTCAAGCCGTGAGATGATGATAGGCTCACTTGCCGAACCTGCGATGCTTATGGCAATTTTTACAGTATCATTGATCAGTCAGACCACATCCCTCTCCAATATGGCAGATGTGCTTATCCATAAAGAGTTTATCTTAAGGCCTTCAATGGCATTTGCACTATTGGCATTCGTATTGATTTCTATTGCAGAAACAGGGAGGATTCCTGTGGATAATCCTGCTACACACCTTGAATTAACTATGATACATGAGGCAATGATATTAGAGTATTCAGGCAGACACCTTGCCCTTATTGAATGGGCAGGGATGATCAAACTTTTCCTTTTTACAACAATCGGTATAGCATCATTTTTCCCGTGGGGGATATCAACATCGGTAAATTTAATTAATATATCAGCCGGTATCATCTTCCTGATACTTAAAATGGGATTTTTGGGCATTGGGCTTATATTGATAGAGACAGGTCTTGCAAAGATGAGGATCTTTCGTGTCCCTGAGTTTTTAGGAAGTGCATTTTTATTATCTACCCTTGGGATGCTTTCATACTTTATATTGGAGTAATTTTCATTCATGTCTATAAACCTTGCGGCACAGGTAAATAGTATAATGGCTGCGCTTATACTCCTTACATCCTTTGGACTCCTTGTCCAGAGAAGGATGTATGGACTTCTCCATTTATTTGCATGGCAGGGGCTCTTTCTCTCTGTAAGCACAGCAATAGTAGGGTATGTGTCAGGTGCACATCACCTGTATATCTCGTCTATTTTAACACTTACATTAAAAGTAGTTCTAATACCATATATTCTGCACTTCCTTATGAGGCAGCTGCATATCCATAAAGAGGTGGAACAGCTTGTAAATGTCCCCACCACTATGCTGATTGGCATCGCACTTGTGATATTTTCATACTATTTGACCGCACCTATTCGTGAGCTTTCAACACTGGTAACCCGTTCTACCCTTGCAGTTGCACTTGCTACTGTCATGCTCGGTCTTTTGATGATGATTACAAGAAGACATGCTGTTACACAAATAATAGGATTCCTGGCATTAGAGAATGGACTATTCTTTGCCGCTACAAGTGCAACCTATGGTATGCCTCTGGTTGTAGAGCTTGGAGTGGCACTGGATATTTTAATAGCTGCATTTATCTTTGGGATATTTTTCTTTCAGATTCGCACAACCTTTGACAGTCTGGATGTAGAACAGATGACACAATTGAAGGAGGAAGATTGACACTTTTAATCTTACTTAGCGTATCATTCATTGCAGCGGTTGTCCTCGCCTTTGTCGGGGACAGAAAATTTGCACATGAAATAAATATTCTTGGTTCTGCAGCAACTTTTATTGCAGGGATCGGACTGGCTATAGAAGTCTATATGAATGGGCCAATGGTTGCAGGTGGAAAATTTTTCTTCGTTGATGCCTTTAATGTTTATCTGGCCGTCCTTACATCATTTGTCTCTATGACAACGGCTGTCTTTAGCAGGAGATATATGAGATGGGAAAGGGAACACGGACGCGTTGGTCATTGGGGTATGAGATTCTATCATGCCATGTTTCAACTCTTCATCTTTGCCATGCTTCTGGCGCTCCTGACAAACAATGTTGGTGTCTTATGGATAGCAATGGAACTTGCCACTCTGTCTACAGTCTTACTTGTCTCACTCTATCGCACACCGACTGCTATTGAGGCTGCATGGAAATATTTTATCCTCTGCGGTGTAGGAATTGCCCTGGCGCTATTTGGAACAGTACTTCTTTATTTTGCTGCAGAAAAAGTTTTAGGCGAGGGCGGTGAGGCACTCCTATGGACAAACTTAAGTCAGGTAAGTGATAAGCTTGAGCCGACTGTCCTTTCACTTGCCTTTGTATTTCTGATGGTCGGATATGGCACAAAGGTTGGTCTTGCCCCTCTTCACAACTGGCTTCCAGACGCACATAGCGAAGGACCCACACCGATATCAGCAGTCCTTTCAGGTCTTCTGCTTAATATTGCACTCTACGCATTGGTAAGATGTAAGGTCCTTGTAGATGGTGCCACCGGCACTCATCAGGCAGGTTATATAATGATGGGGTTTGGGCTTCTATCTATTTTGGTCGCTGCATTTTCACTCCTGAGGCAGAAGGATATAAAACGGATGTTTGCATATTCATCCATAGAGCATATGGGCATAGCAACATTTGCATTCGGTCTTGGCGGACAGATAGCCACCTTTGGCGCACTTTTGCACATGCTTGTCCATAGCCTGACAAAGTCATCAATATTTTTTACAGCAGGACATGCATCCCAGATGCACAGGACACAGGAGATGGATAAGATAAAAGGTCTTCTCAGGGGAAATCCCCTTGTCGGGTGGGGATTGATGTTTGGAGTTATGGCAATTGTAGGCATGCCTCCATTCGGGGTTTTTGTAAGCGAATTTTTAATTCTTACCGCAACAATGAAGGATGCACCGCTCTTAACCCCTTTGCTCCTGATAGGGCTTGGAGTTGCATTTGCAGCCCTTTTCAGAAGGGTTCAACCAATGGTTGCAGGCATAATCCCTGCAAACCAGCATCCATTAAAAGCAGCCCATATACCCGTCATTCTTCATATGGCATTGGTTCTTATTATAGGATTATATATGCCGAGTTTTTTAGCGGAGTGGTTTCATACAGCAGTGGAGTTGTTGAAGTGAAAATATGATTACTCTAATAAACAAAAACATAATCTTAACCACGGAGACACTGAGGCACGGAGAAAAATATAAATATTTTAAAAAGATTCTGATACCTCTGTGTCTCTGTGCCTCTGTGGTTTATAATTTCCTTATATGAAGAACAATATAATTTCTTTATTTGGAAATGAGGCGAGAAAGGATGAAAGCCAGTATCCTGCCACTGTACCTCTCTATCAAATCCCCAGAGAACGGTTTACAGAAGCTGCAAAGCCAATGAAGACGGCAGGGGCGAGGCTTGTTGCAGAATGGGCAACTGATGAGACTTCCTTTGGCAAAGGATTCGGCATTTATGTCTGTTATGCAAAAGATTCAGAATATCTGATTCTAAAAACATACACACCTCTTGAAGACCCGACATTCCCAAGTCTTACGAAGAAGTTTGTCCCTGCCTATCGTTTTGAAAGACAGATGAGAAGTCTTATGGGTGTTATACCTCTGGGGCATCCAGATTCACGGCCATGGATAAAGCATGAGGACTGGCAGGAGGATGTATATCCCCTTAGAAAGTCCTTTGATGCCTCAAAATCCATCTCAAGAGTAAAAGGTGAATACCAGTGGATAAGGGCTGAAGGTGAAGGTGTCTATGAGATACCTGTGGGACCTGTCCATGCAGGGATTATTGAGCCGGGGCATTTCAGATTTCAGGCAGTTGGTGAGGATGTAATCAATCTTGAGGAAAAGCTTGGTTATGTTCACAAAGGCATAGAAAAAAGATTTGAATCCCTCCCGTGGGATGAAGGGGCAAAGCTTGCAGGGAGGGTATCAGGAGATACTACTGTTGCCCATGCCTTATGTTATTGTCGGACAGTTGAATCAATGACAGAATGCAATCCACCTGAAAGGGCATTGTGGCTGAGGGCATTGATGCTTGAAAGGGAGAGGATTGCAAACCATCTCGGAGATATAGGGGCAATCTGTAATGATGCGGCATTTGCATTTATGCTGTATCAGCTTACAATCCTTAAAGAGAGGCTCCTTCGCACAAATTACAAACTCTTTGGCCATAGATTTATGATGGATAAAGTTATACCCGGTGGTGTGGCTATTGATATAAGCGATAAGAACAAAGAGGAGATTTTATCAGAGATGAACTGGCTTACAAATGAATTTGAAAGGCTCGTTATCATCTACGATGAAAACTCTTCACTTGATGACAGATTAAGAGATGCCGGTGTGCTTACCGATGGAAAGGCAAAGGAATTATGTGTTGTCGGATTTACAGCAAGGGCAAGTGGACAAAACATGGACTGCCGAATCCAAAACCCATTTTCACCTTATGACCGTATAATTCCGAAGATGACAGTTTTGAATTCAGGGGATGTCCATGCAAGGCTGTGGGTAAGGACTGATGAGATAAGAGATTCTATTAGATTAATCATTGAGATATTGAACAGTCTTCCAGAAGGTAAAATCACAGAAACTTTTACTCCTCCATCACCTGATAAGTCTGGTTTTGCAGTTGTAGAGGGGTGGAGAGGCGAGATTGTCTATTGGGTTCAGTCAGGGCCAAAAGGCGAGATTAACAGGTGTATGGTGAGAGATCCATCAAGTGTAAACTGGATTGCACTTGAGGAGGCAATCCATGGGAATATTGTCCCTGATTTCCCGCTTTGTAATAAAAGTTTTAATCAATCATATTCGGGGCATGACTTGTAACAATTGAAGATTGACGATTGAAAATTGACAAAGGATTTATTTATTCTTAATATTCAATCTGCAATATTCAATCTTTAATCCTTAATCTATGTTAAGAATTCTTCATCAGATATTTAGAACAGGTATTGTTACTGAGTCTCTCCCTCCTGCAGAAGAGGCTGAGGTAGAGGCTATAGGTGTAAAACTGGAAGAGGCTATTAAACGCTATTTCAGAAGGAGCCTTACAATAAGAGAAGTGGATGCAGGCTCATGTAATGGCTGTGAGCTTGAAATTCATGCACTGAATAATCCTATATATAATTGCGAGAGATTTGGTATCCACTTTACAGCATCTCCAAGATTTGCGGACATGCTCCTTGTTACAGGACCCGTTTCTATAAACATGGAGACAGCCCTTCGCAGAACATACAATGCAACACCAAATCCAAAGTTCGTTATTGCAGTCGGGGACTGTGGATATAACGGCGGTATATTTGGAGAAAGTTACGCATCCCTTGGAGGAATCGGTAAAATTATTCCTGTAGATGTTTATATTCACGGCTGCCCTCCAAAACCTGCTGACATTCTAAATGGCATCCTAAAGTCATTTGAGGACAGCAGACCAACCTAAAGTAATTCAGGTCAGGTTTATTTTGTTAGAATTTTCAGTATCTCTTCATATCTTTCTGCTGTCTTTTTCACAATTTTATCAGGAAGCCTTGGTCCGGGGGGTTTTTTATCCCAATCAAGGGTAAGGAGATAATCCCTCACAATCTGTTTGTCAAAACTGTCCTGCCCCTTGCCTGCCTGATAATCTTTTATTGACCAGAATCTCGAGGAATCAGGTGTAAGAAGCTCATCAATTATAATAATTCCATTTTCATATAAACCAAATTCCATTTTTGTATCGGCAATTATTACCCCCTTTTTTTCAGCCATCTCCCTTGCCTTTTTATAAACTTTAAGACCTATGTCTTTAAGCTGTTTGGCAGTATCTGCACCAACAATCTTTTTCATCTCATCAGAGTTTATATTTATGTCGTGCCCTTCCTCTGCCTTTGTGCTCGGCGTAAAAATAGGCTCATCAAGCCTTGAAGATTCTATAAGCCCTTCAGAAAGTTTAATCCCGCAGACTGTTCCATTTTCCTTATATTCCTTCCATCCTGAGCCAGAGAGATACCCCCTCACTATACATTCAACAGGCAACGGCTTTGCTTTTTTCACAAGCATACTCCTATCCTTCAATACATCTTTATATTTATGAAGTATTTCAGGATAGTCTTCTACATCTGTTGCCACAATATGATTTTTAATTATCCTCTTCATCTGATTGAACCAGTAAAGGGATATTTGAGTTAAAACCCTACCCTTTTCAGGAATACCATTTGGCAAAACAACATCAAATGCAGATACCCTGTCTGTTGCGATGATTAAAAGATAATCCTTTAACTCATAAATATCTCTTACCTTTCCTCGTCTTAAAAACTTAATACCTTTTAAATCCGTCTCCATTAATACATCTGGCATTTCTCCCTCCAATGGTTTAGCGACTCTTGAGTCTGAAATATGCCTTCTCAACCTCTACAGCAATAAATACACTAAATGATATAGCTATGCAGATAATCAGTTCTACTGCACTTAATGGGGCTGTTTTGAATATCCTCTGCAATATCGGGATATATGTAATCATAAGCTGTAATATAAATGTTAATACCACAGCACCAAGGAGTGCCTTATTTGAAAGGAGCCCAACGGTAAATATTGATTCCCTCTCGGAGCGGATAGCCATAACATGAAACATCTGGAAACCTGCAAGGGTAAAGAACACCATGCTCCTCGCATGGTCAAGGTCATCATATTTAAGTCCCCATGCCATTACACCGAGTGTGCCGAAGGACATCAATAAACCGACCCATATAATATGCTGCCATAATCCCCTTGCAAAAATACTTTCCTTCGGGTCTCTTGGCGGCCTATTCATTACATTCTTCTCTGCAGGCTCTACTCCCAATGCAAGTGCCGGAAAAGAATCTGTAACAAGGTTTATCCATAATATCTGAATGGGCAGAATTGGGAGAGGCATTCCTATCATAAGTGCAAAAAACATAGTAAGTATCTCGCCTGAATTTGTAGAAAGCATATATCGTATGAATTTTCTAATATTGTCATATATAACCCTTCCTTCATAAACTGCCTTTACAATAGTGGCAAAATTATCGTCTCTTAATATAATGTCCGATGCCTCCTTGCTTACATCTGTCCCTGTTATCCCCATTGCAATGCCTATATCAGCTTTTTTCAATGCTGGGGCATCATTTACACCGTCACCTGTCATCGCCACAATATGCCCTTTATCTTTTAATGATGTGACAATGCGGATTTTATCTTCAGGAGATACCCTTGCAAATACCCTCACAGATGACAGGAGACTATTAAGATGGGCTGGCTCCAAAAGTTCCATATCTCTACCTGTTATAATCTGCCCGTTCTCATTTGTTATACCAAGACGCTTTGCAATAGCCTGTGCTGTAATCGGATGGTCGCCTGTAATCATAATAGGTACAATACCCGCCTTCATACATATCTTTACAGCCTCATAAGCTTCTTCCCTCGGCGGGTCTATCATTCCTACGAGTCCGAGGAATGTAAGTCCTTTCTCAACCTCTGATAGAGGCATCCCCTTTTCAATCTCACGATATGCCACTGCAAGAACCCTTATACCGTCAGCAGCCATCTTTTCATTTTCTCTAAGAATTTGTTCTTTCATATTGCTATCTATTGAGCAGGTGTCCAGAAGACTATCTACAGAGCCTTTCATAAAAGCCAGATGAATCTCCTGATTTTCAGGAGATGAATGGATTGTTGTCATTCTTTTTTTAAATGAGTCAAAGGGGATTTCATTTATTCTCGGATATTTTTTTTCCAATTCACTCTTATTAATGCCCAACTTTGATGCAGCCTTAAGCAAGGCAATCTCAGTTGGGTCTCCAATCCCCTTATCACTATCAATGGAGGCGTCATTACATAAAGTCATTGCCTTAAATATGAGATTCATGTCCGATGTATCAAGGCTCCATTTCTTCTTTAACTCCTTTCCATCATATATAAACTCCACTTTCATCTTATTCTGTGTGAGTGTTCCTGTCTTATCCGAGCAGATAGCTGTTACACAGCCGAGTGTCTCCACAGCAGGGAGTTTACGGATAAGTGCATTCACCTTTGACATCCTGTAGGCACCGAGGGCAAGGACAATGGTAATGACTGCTGGTAGGCTCTCAGGTATAGCGGCTACTGCCAGACTTATAGCAGTAAGGGACATAAGCTGAAGTGATTCTCCTCTCCATATACCTGCAATGAATATTATTAAACAGAGCAACAGTGCAGCCACTGCAAGCCTCTTCCCCATTACATCAAGTTTTATCTGAAGGGGGGTCTTAATTTTTTCTGTCTCCTGAAGGAGATACGCAATTCTGCCCAATTCTGTGGACATTCCTGTAGTTACTACAACCCCTACCCCTCTGCCGTAAGTGATTACAGTTCCCTTAAATGTCATATTCCTGCGGTCAGCGAGAGATGTCTCCTCGCTTATAATATTTGTGGATTTTTCTACCGGTGTGGACTCTCCTGTAAGAGATGACTCATCTATCATGAGATTTGGACTCTCAATAAGTCTTATATCCGCCGGCACTATTTCTCCTGCAGTAAGAACTACTATATCTCCCGGCATAATCTCAGTGGCAGGTATCTGCTGGTGCTTGCCATCTCTTATAATTGTTGCGGCAGGTATCTCAAGTTTTTTTAAGGCCGCCAGTGCCCTCTCTGCCCTGTATTCCTGAAAAAAACCAATTACTGCATTCAATAAAACAATAGCGAGAATTACTATTGTATCTGTTAAATCCCCTATGAAGGCAGATATGACAGCAGCAACTATCAGTATTAAAATGAGGATATTTGTAAATTGCTCAAAAAATATAAGAAGCGGACTCTTCCCCGGTTTTTCTTCAAGTCTATTATGCCCGTATTGAGATACCCTTTTTCGAGACTCATCTGCGGAAAGCCCGTTTCTATCTGTCTTGAGCTCTTTGTAAAGCTCATCCTCTGTCATCTGATACCAAGGTTTCATGCAATGATGGTATAGGATTTAATGAATTGATGCAATAAAAAATGGAATAGAATTAGAGGCGTGAAAATACTAAAGACTTCGGCCTATAAGCAATTTTATTTGCCTTCAGCGGATTTGCTTAGTGATTCTATAAGCTTGGCAATATCTACATTGTTTTTCTTTGAGGCAATCTCAAGGCTCTCATGTCCCCCGCAGCATGAATCTATATTATACTGATTAAATACTCCAACCGTCTTCGGATATTTTGCAATTACCTGATTTATACTCATTTCTTTTGTAATCTCTGCCATTTTTATTCCTCCGCAAATTTTATCTGCATTACCCCTTTTCTTTATAAGCGATAACGAAGGCTTTTACTTTATTAATTTTTATGATAGTATTTTAAAATATAGTTGTCAAGAATAACAATGTCAGAAAAACTAATTGTAGATAAACCTACTATCACAAAAAGGCCTGCAACAGGCATTAATGATGTAGATAGCCATATTGAATCACTGTCAAAAAAACTTTCTCTTGGTATGAGAAATGACTTTTATCAGATGATCAACAGCAATAAACCAAAAACTATTTCTGAAGTAAAAAATATTTTTAAGTCCCTCATAGAGCATCATAAAAAACAGGTGCCCCGACTTTAATGCATAGATTAAATCTGCCAAATAAGATTACAATAATACGGATATTTCTGATTCCCCTCTTTTTAGTATTTTTAATATCCTCAGCTAAGATAAGCCCATTATTTGCAGCCTCTATCTTTGGTGTGGCGGCATTTACAGATTGGCTTGACGGTTATCTTGCAAGAACCACCAAACAGGTTACAACCCTTGGCAAGTTATTAGACCCGATTGCAGATAAGATACTTGTTACCGCAGCACTTATACCTTTGGTTGAACTCGACAGAATATCTGCATGGATAGCTGTAGTAATTATAGGAAGGGAGTTTGCTGTAAGCGGGCTCAGGACTGTTGCAATGTCTCAGGGGATTGTAATTGCTGCGAGCGGGTGGGGAAAATATAAGATGGTATTTGAGATAATTGCAATAATGTTTTTAATCCTAAACTATAAAATATTATTTTTTAATTTTTTGCTTTTGGGTACAATAGCAATTTGGGTTGCAATGGTCATGAGCCTTGTTTCAGGAATAGACTACTTTATAAAATTCTGGAATCAATTTAATCTTAAGTTAAGTCAGTAAATCTATAAGAGGAGAAAAAATGAAAAAACTGACTTATATTCTTGCAGTGGCTGTATTAATATTTTCAGTTGAGAGCAGTTGGGCGGATGAAAAAGCAGTGTCAAAAAATCCGGCATACGGCACTGAATTTGAAGAACTAAAGCATAGAGTTGAAGAACTTGAAAAAAGGATAAAGGATGGAGAAACGGTTGATGAACTCGGTCACAAACTCCACCCTATCCACAGTATTTATGGTCTAAAGATGAGCGGCGGGCTCACAATGACAGCACAGGGGTCAGACTATAAAAACAATAAAGGTGCTGGAGCATTATCGGCTGATATTGTTATAGAATCACCTGTTGGAAAAGATGGAAGGGTAATTTCCGTTCTGGATTTCCAGAGAGGTGCAGGGCTTCAAAACCTCCCCTCGTTCCTAACCTCGCCAAACGGAAATACAACAGGGGCAAATAACGATATAGAGTCGTTTAATAATGACCAGCTTCATGTGGCACAATTTTTATATGAACATAATATAACATCAAATCTTGTTGTATCTATAGGGCAACTGGACCCTACATCATATTTTGATTCCAACCTTTATGCAAACAACGAAAGGGTACATTTCCTTGCAAATCAATTTGCAAACAACCCTACGATAGAATTTGGTGCTTCTGAAAACTTCTATGGTCCAGGCATAAGGCTGACCTACTCACCTGCTGAACTGCTTGATATAACCATTGCTGCTTTTGAGGGCGATGGTGATTATGCAGATATCTTTGATAACCCCTTTCTTATGGCAGAGGCTGATTTTAAAGTAAAACCATTTGATAAAGGTGGAACCTATAGGATTTATTACTGGAGCAGGAAGGCACGTCCTGACATAACAAATGCTGCAAATCCAAATGATGCAACCTTAATAGACAAAGAAAATAGTGGTGTAGGTCTTAGTATTGAACAGGCAATCACAGATACAGTCGGTATATGGCTAAGGGGGGGTACCCAGAACGAAAAGGTAGCACAGTTTGATAAGCACATCAGCGGCGGATTAAATATTGCTGGTGAAATGATTAACAGACCAGATGATGTTATCGGGCTTGGTTACGGTGCAACTTTTATGGGGAAAGAGTATAAGGATTATAAAACGAGTTCCTCTGCAGGCTTTTCTTCAGACACAGAGCAATATATGGAGCTTTATTATAATATATCAATCAATGAAGCCTCCGTGTTCAGAGGGTTTCATATATCACCTGATGTCCAGTATGTAATCAACCCCGGCGGCGATGCCAATGCGAGCAGATTGTTCATATATGGTATAAGGCTACAGGCATTTTTTTAATTTAATTTGACAGAAAAGACAGTTTAAATTATAATTCAAAATCTATCAGGCGGGAGTAACTCAGTGGTAGAGTGTCACCTTGCCAAGGTGAAAGTCGCGGGTTCAAATCCCGTCTCCCGCTCCATAAACACTGCGCACTCTTAACTATTCACTAATAACTGAATCTGATGGCGCCGTAGCCAAGTGGTAAGGCAGAGGTCTGCAAAACCTTTATTCCCCGGTTCAAATCCGGGCGGCGCCTCCAACTAAAAAATCAAAATTTAATTTGATTTTTTATTTTATAACTCCATCTCTTTCATCACCTTGACTCCAAGACTCATAGGTATAAAGGTTGCCAATAGGGACAGCAGTAATATAAGGGCATAGCAGATATACACTTCAATCCCCCCTATATTGTAAAAGAGAAATACCTTATAGAAATGGACATATACAGGCCTTGACTCCAATATCACAATCACACCTATAAATATAAAACTCATTATCATATAAAGAATCCCCCCTGTGCTCATGGCAACCTCTGCTATATTCTCGTATTTAAAACTTGGATATATTGTCCCCATGCCTATGCCCATACCTACAAGTCCGGCGGTTATAAGGAATATAGAAACTACTGATATTGTCATTATGTAGCTGTCTGCATCTAAAAATAGATTTGAAATCACTACAAGCATTTCAGCCAATATGATAAGCGGGATAAAATACATCCAGAATTTCTCCCAGAGGAATTTTTTAAAGTCTATTGGAGAGGAGTATATAGTCCAGAAATATTTTCCCTCAAGGCTTACAGCAGTGAATACAAACCTCACCGCAATGGCTGAAAGGACAACCCCTGCAAGCCCAAGATTCAGAACAGATGTAAAATTCTTTAGAAATATGCTGTCTAATGGCAAATTCCTTATATTGAATACATATATGATTACAAGTGCGCCAAGCATAAACAACTGCGACCACTGGGCGGTATCCCTAAAGAATAGTTTTATATCCTTCATAAAAAGATTCTTTTGTATTGGAAATAACCGCTTTAGAAATCTTTCCATCATTATATAGAAAAATGGTTCTCTCCCTCTCTTTGCAGAGGTAAAGGATTCATGGGCAGATGCCCACCCTGTATGATACATCTTATTTGCAAGTATAACTGTCAAGATAAATATTAATATTGCCGCCCAAAAAAGATAAGATATATAAACAAACGAGGAATCTATCATCCCGTTAGCACTACTTATAATTGACTTTGCCGCCCATGTGCTTGGAAGAAAATTATAGTCAGGGACTTTGAGCCCTTCAACAAACTGGATTATCACATCGTCAGAGACATTCTTTCCAAGAAGAACCTCTGGCTTTAAAAATCTGAAAAACATTACAAGTCCTGCACCAAAGATAAGACCGAGGAATGTCATTACCTGATATGTCTTTTTGGCAGGGAAAAATCTCATAAGGAGGATTATAATCAATATGCCAATACCTGAAGGTATTATGATGAAAGGCAATATCACAGGGATTAGAAGCAGATAATAAGAGAGGTTAGCGTTATACACAACTCCATAGGCAATAAATATCGGAAGACCAAATATAAGAATCATCCATGAGCTGTTTATTGCAGTCTGTAAGAATTTTGATATAAATACTGTTGATACCCTAAAAGGAAAAGACATCAATAACTCTAAATCAGAAGACAGATACATGGTAGATATAGCCGTTATAACATTAGAGAATAAAAGCATTGAGAGGAATGTAAGAAATATTATGCTCAATAACTGGGTTATTAAAAGCTCACCGACATCAAGGGGAAGTATGTAGAGATAGCTGATTATACGATAGAAAAAGATATAATCGCCAATGACAAATAGAAAGGCTAATGTAAAAAGTATAGAGAACTTGAAAATCTTGTCCCGGAAACCAAATACAATATTATTGCGGATTATTGTGCTGCGGAGTTTAAGTATTTGGATAAGTTGAGACATTTTGAAAAATTGAAGATTGAATATTTAATATTAACGTTCTCTTAATTTTTTCGTCATAATTTCTACAATTCTCTCCATATCCGCCTCATCCTGTTGGGCAGATGACATATCACGCAATATTGCCTTGCCTTTATCCAGTTCTTTATCTCCAATTATAAGTGTATATTTAACCCCAAATTTATTTGCCTTTCTTAGCTGACTCTTTAAACTGCTGCCTTCATAATCTCTTTCACCCCTGATCCCGTTCTGTCTCAAAACATTTATAAGCTCAAACGCTTTCAGATCAGCCCTTTCTCCAAGTGCTGCAATAAAGACATGAGGTGCTGATGCATGAAGACTGAGGGCTGAGGGCTGAATAAGTTGTGCAGTTCTATCCATACCTATGGCAAATCCAAATGCAGGTGTGGGCGGCCCACCAAATTCTTCCACTAATTTATCGTATCTGCCTCCTCCAGCAATTGCATTTTGCGACCCGAGGCCCTTTGACACAATCTCAAATGCAGTTTTAGTGTAATAGTCAAGCCCCCTTACTAATTTAGGATTCTTGGCATATTGAATATTTAATCTATCAAGATATGACAGTGTAGAATCAAAGTGGCTCTTACAACCTTCACATCTATAATTTTCAATAGTAGGTGAACCTTTTGTTGCCTCGTGACAGTTAGTACTCTTACAGTCAAATATCCTTAATGGATTCCTCTCAAACCTCTTCTGACAGTCCTCGCAGAGAAGGCTTCTCTTCCCTTTTAAAAATTCTATAAGTGCCTCCCTGAATTTAGGCCTGCATTCATCACATCCAAGACTGTTTATCTGAAGCTCCAATTCTTTTAGACCGAGCCTTTCAAAATATCTCATGAGCATACCTATAACATCTGCATCTATCTCAGGGTTTTCTGTTCCGAAGACCTCGGCACCAATCTGGTAAAACTGCCTGTATCTCCCTGCCTGAGGCCTCTCACATCTGAACATAGGTCCCATATAATATAATTTTGCTACAGATGACGGATTATAGAGATTATGCTCCACATAAGCCCTTACAACAGAGGCAGTGCCTTCAGGTCTTAATGTGAGACTGTCTCCGCTCCTGTCAGAAAAGGTATACATCTCTTTTTCTACTATATCTGTGGTCTCACCAATGCTTCTTGTAAAGACCTCGGTCCTTTCAAAAATAGGTATCCTTATCTCTGAAAAACCATAGAGTTCAAAGACCTCTCTCGCTGTCTTTTCCATGAACTGCCACTTTTCTATTTCAGCCGGCAGGATATCCTTTACCCCTTTTATAGCCTGATATTTAGTTGTCATAAATGTTCCAAATTATAAAAACTTTTCACCGCAAGGCACAAAGACACATTGAAATTAAATTTGTTAAAAATATTGCTTTGCGCCTCTGTGTCTCTGTGGTTATTTATACCTTTCTTAATTTATGAATTGAGTTTACATTAGTGGAATTGAATTAAAGAATTACAACGCCCCTCTGGGAGGCAGGCGTTTTTCTATAAGGCTTTTCAGGAATGAAAGCTCATCCTTCTGTGTTTCAAGTGTTGTTTCAATAGAAAAAAATAAAAGGATAAAGAGCTTCTTCATGGTTTAAAGTCTAATTTAAGTCAGGTGATGGTGTCAACTGAAAAATCACCAGAGTTTTTGCATTTAATTTATTTTTTGACATTATCAGAAATTATATATACAATTTTTATCGTTCACAGTTGATATGCTTAATCCAATGATCATTAAAAAAATATTGGTGTTTGGGCAGGCTCATGTAATGATGGTAAACCTGTAATAGGGATAGAGACATGGGAGGGAGTTGATGATATTATAGGGGTAAAGAGTCCCAATGAGGCAATGGAGAGGATTAAAAAGTTTTCAGAGTAATATATATGGGATAAAGTTATTGTGAGTAAAAAAGGTATTTTTTTATGTATCTTAATCCTGTCTATCTTCTTTATTCAAGATTGTGCCCTGATATCACCTTCAAAAAAGGTCGCAAGAAAAAGGGTATCAAAACCGGAAAAAAAAAGAGAGGTGCCACAGGCTGAGAAAGAATACTTCATCTGGCCTGTAAAAGGAACAGTAACTTCAAAATTTGGGTTCAGGAGTAAAAGAAAGCATGATGGGATAGATATAGGTGCTCCTAAGGGAACAAAAATAGTTGCCTCTGCAGATGGAAAGGTTATATTCAGCGGATGGGGACCAACAGGATACGGTAAGATTGTTATTATCAAGCACTCTAAGAAATATGTTACAGTCTATGCACATAATTCCAAAAATTTTGTTAAGGAGGGGCAATCAATCAAAAAAGGTGAGAAGATTGCATTGGTTGGCAGCACAGGGAGGGCAAGTGGTCCACATATCCATTTTGAATTAAGGGTGAACAGGATTCCAGTAAACCCCCTGCCCTATTTGCCATGATGAAGAAAAACATGATTAGCCACAGAGAACACAGAGGTCACAGAGAAAGACAAAAAAATAAAGACACTGAAAGACACAGATAAATTATGATTGGCACAGAAAAAAGCATAACTAATCAGTGTAAATCTGTGTCAAAAAATTTAATTTTTTCTCTATGTTCTCTGTGAACTCTGTGGCAAAATTTTATAATTTATAAAACTTAATCTGGGAGGTGTGAGATGGAAAAAGAGATGATTGCAAATTTAAAGAGCAGAATCAGGGATATTCCGGATTTCCCAAAGAAGGGGATACTTTTCAAGGATATTACTACACTTTTAAGTGATGCAAAGGCATTCAGACAGGCTATAGACATACTGAGCCACCGTTATATTGGGAAACATATTGATTTGGTAGTAGGAGTAGAGGCAAGAGGATTTGTTATTGGAGCGGCACTTGCCTATGCCTTAAATGCAGGTGTAATATTGATAAGAAAACCGGGCAAACTTCCATATATCACAAATAAGACCGCTTATGAGCTTGAATATGGAACAAATGAGATAGAGATACACAAAGACGCTATAAAGGCAGGACAGAGGGTTATAATTGCAGATGACCTCCTTGCAACAGGGGGGACAGTCAATGCAGCAACAAAGCTTGTAAGGGAATTGAAAGGTGAGATAGTTGAACTTGCCTTTCTTGTAGAGCTTTCATTTTTAAAAGGAAGGGATAAGCTTAAAGATTACGGAGTATATTCATTGGTACAGTTTTAACTTTAAAAAATCGTGAACCACAGATTAACGCAGATTTACTCAGATAAATACTTTTATTTTTTTCTAATCTGTGTTTATCTGTGTCCATCTGTGGTTAATTTTTAAACTATGGAAAAAGAGAGAAGAGAAAAACCTGAATTTCATACACCTACATATGAGATGGCTCTGAAGCAGTTTGATATTGCCGTTGAAAAACTAAGGCTTGACCCAAATGTGGCGTCAAGATTGAGATCGCCTAAAAGGGCTTTAATTGTGAGTGTCCCGATTAGGATGGATGATGGTAATGTAAAGGTATTTGAGGGATACAGGGTTCAGCACAGCATGGTGCTTGGACCTGCTAAAGGGGGGACAAGATACCATAAGGAAGTAAACCTTGGTGAGGTATCTGCCCTTGCAATGTGGATGTCATGGAAAAGTGCAATCATAGGACTTCCGCTTGGGGGTGCAAAGGGTGGAATAAGATGTAATCCAAAAGAGATGTCAAGGGGAGAGCTTCAAAGACTGACAAGAAGATATACAACCGAGATATTTCCATTGATAGGTCCTGACAGGGATATTCCAGGTCCTGATGTAGGAACAAGTGAACAGACAATGGCATGGCTAATGGATACATATAGCATGCAGGTAGGCTATTCCGTTCCCGGAATTGCTACAGGAAAACCCGTCAACATTGGCGGATCACTCGGCAGAAATGAGGCTACAGGGAGAGGTGTCGTCTATGTAACCATTGAGGCAGCAAAAAGATTAAATATTAATTTAGCTGACGCAAAAGTGGTTGTTCAGGGATTTGGAAATGTCGGATATGTAGCCGCAAAAATTCTTTATGATATGGGATGCAAGGTAATAGCTGTAAGTAACTCTAAGGGTGGTGTGTATAATAAAAATGGGCTTGATATAAAGAGGCTCTATGAATTTTCAAAAAATAATCAAATTTTATCAGATAGTAAACCTGGAGATAGGGTTACAAATAAGGAACTCTTAGAGCTGGAATGTGACATATTGATTCCTGCTGCCCTATCAGCCCAGATAGATGGAGATAATTCAAAAAGGGTAAAATGCAAGATACTTGCGGAAGGTGCAAATGGACCTACCACACCTGAGGCTGACCAGATTTTAAATGACAGAGGGATATTTCTTATCCCTGATATCCTGGCAAACTCTGGAGGTGTAACAGTTTCATATTTTGAATGGGTTCAGGATTTACAAAACTTTTTCTGGAAGGAAAAGGAGATAAATGAAAAGTTAAAGGATATTATTGTAAATGCATTCAACAATATGATGCTCCTCACCGAAAAGGAAAAGGTTAACCATAGAACTGCTGCACTCATGATGGGGATTAAAAAGATTGCCGATGCAATGCTCATCAGAGGACTCTACCCATAAAAACAAAAATATTTAAACCAAAAAAATTAACCACTGAGGCACTGAGACACAGAGAAATAAGCCAGATTAAACTGCTATTAAAAACTCCGTGCCTCCGTGTCTCCGTGGTTAAAATCAGTTTTTATGGACAATAAATTTTACTGGATAGCATTAAATATGGTTGATGAGATAGGAAGTATAACCTATCAAAAACTTATTACCCATTTTGGCAGTCCTGAAAATATCTTTTCTGCATCAAAGAAGGAATTGATGGAGGTTGACGGCATAAGAGAAAAAACGGCAAATTCCATAAAGTCTTTTAGATTAGAGGAGGAAATAAAAAGCGAATTAAACAGGATTGAAAAATCCGGAGTTAATGTAATAACAACAAATGACAATGATTATCCATCAAGCCTTAAAACAATCTATGCTCCGCCTCCTGTCCTTTATATAAAGGGGAAGATAATAGAAAATGATGCTATTGCTGTAGCTGTAGTAGGCTCTCGCTCACCAACAACTTACGGTAAATTAGTCACAGAAAAGATAAGCATGGAACTGTCAGAGAGAGACATCACTATTATCAGTGGCATGGCAAGGGGAATTGACAGCATAGCTCATAAATCTGCCATAGTAGGCGGAGGAAGGACTATCGCTGTTTTAGGCTGCGGTTTAAATGTCATATATCCGCCTGAGAACTTTAAACTTATGGATGAAATTATCAGTCACGGTGCAGCTATCTCAGAATTTCCAATGTCTGAAAGACCTGATAAAATGAATTTCCCTCAGAGAAACAGAATTATAAGCGGACTATCCCTCGGAACCCTTATTATAGAGGCAGCAGAAAAGAGCGGCTCATTAATAACAGCCCGTCATGCTGTTGAACAGGGGCGAGAGGTTTTTGCTGTCCCCGGAAGTATAAACTCTCTTAAGAGTAAGGGGACAAACCGTTTAATAAAGAGCGGGGCAAAATTAGTGGAAGGTGCAGAAGATATAATTGATGAATTTCCCCCTGATGTCCGTTCATTTTTAAGACCTGTAAAGAAAAATAAGACTGAGGAGCCTGATTTGGCAGGAGATGAGAAGTATATATTTTCACTTATAGATTCAGAATCACGGCATATTGACACTATAATAGAACACAGCAATTTGCCTGTAGGTATTGTTTCGGGTATACTTGTAAAATTAGAGTTAAAGGGTTTAATCAGACAGACATCAGGAAAAATTTTTGTGAGGAGTTAAAGCTGAAAATGAGAGAAAGGATATTCAGCATAATAGAAATTATAGTAAGACAGATATTGATAAGTAAAAATCTGGTTCATGACGAAAAGGAGATTGTAGAATACCTCATATCTGAGGGATATAATCTGGAAGAAATCAATACAGCCTTTTCATGGATTAGAGATATCGCAGGGGAACAAAAGGTAAAATCACCCTTAAGAAAGTCTTTAAACGAATCAAATAATATAAGGATACTTAGCAGTGATGAAAAGATAAGCTTTAATAAAGAGGCATACGGATTCCTTATAAGATTAAAGGAGTTTGGTTTTATAGATAATGAATTGCAGGAGGAGATAATTGAAAGGGCACAATATTTTACAGATGGAGAAGTAGGGCTGGATGAAATAAAATCTATTGCGGCCGTGGTCATGATGAACCGCCCAGGGACAGAATGGGGAGAAGATATTAACAAGCTCTTCAATGACAAGTGGGAATCTGCAGTGAATTAAAAAATTAAACAGTATGTCAAAATCATTATTAATAGTTGAATCGCCTGCAAAAGCATCTACACTAAAAAAATTTCTCGGGGACAGCTTTCTTGTAAAAGCATCTGTAGGCCATGTAAAAGACCTTCCACAGAAAAAACTTGGTGTGGACATAGAAAAAAATTTTGAGCCCGAATATATCACAATCCGGGGCAAGGGGAAAATCCTTCAGGAATTAAGGGCTGCGGCAAAAAAGGTTGATACAATCTATCTTGGGCCTGACCCTGACAGGGAAGGAGAGGCAATCGCATGGCACATTGCGAATGAGCTGAATGACGATGAACCCAGCAAGAAGAAGGGGCAAAAGATATACCGCGTCCTGTTTCATGAGATTACAAAAAATGCCGTAAGAAAGGCAATTGAGAATCCGGTTGCAATTGATGAAAACAAGGTTTATGCACAACAGGCACGGAGAATCCTTGATCGCCTTGTCGGCTATAAGATAAGCCCTATCTTATGGAAAAAGGTAAGAAGGGGATTGTCTGCAGGGAGGGTTCAATCTGTTGCCCTCCGATTGATTTGCGAGAGAGAGAAGGAGATAAATTCATTTGTAAAAGAGGAATACTGGTCTATAACTGCAAATCTCAAATCCACCGAAGATTTACCATTTGAGGCAAGACTTCATCGCATAGGGACAGATAAGGCTGAGATAAAAAATGAATCTGAGGCAAAGTCTATCCTCTCCGATTTGGAAGGTGCATCATATAAAGTCATCAATGTCCAGAAGAAGGAAAAGAAAAAGAATCCTATTCCTCCATTCATAACAAGCACACTTCAGCAGGAGGCATCACGAAAACTCAGGTTTTCTGCAAAAAAGACCATGATGATAGCCCAAAAACTCTACGAAGGGCTTCAGATAGGAGATGAGGAGCAGGTTGGATTAATAACCTACATGAGAACAGATTCATTCAATCTGTCATCTGAGGCAGTAAATGAGGCGCGAAATTTTATCGCAAGCAGATACGGAAGTGATTTCCTGCCCGACAAGCCAAATTTTTATAAGAGCAAAAAAACCGCACAGGAGGCACATGAGGCTATCAGACCTACATCGGTATTAAGAGAGCCATCCTATATAAGAAAATATCTTGAAAAGGATGCGGCTAATCTCTATGAGCTTATATGGAACAGGTTTGTTGCATGTCAGATGAATCCTGCAATCCTTGATTCAACCTCAGTTGATATAGAGGCAAAAAAATATCTCTTCAGGGCTACGGGTTCTGTTGTAAGGTTTCCTGGTTTTTTAAAGGTATATGAGGAAACAATTGAAGTATCCTCCGAATCAGAGCAGGGTGAAAAAGAAGGTATATTGCCTCCATTAAAAACAGGAGATATGCCTGAGCTGATAAATATAGCACCTGAACAGCATTTTACACAGCCACCTCCAAGATACACAGAGGCAAACCTGATAAAAGAATTAGAGGAGAAAGGGATTGGAAGGCCAAGCACCTATGCAGCAATAATCAGCACAATACTTCAAAGGGACTATGTTGAAATTAAAGAGAGGAGACTCCACCCTACCCTCCTTGGGTCATTGATATCAGACCTCCTTGTAGAAAATTTCCCAAAGATATTGGATGTTAAATTCACCGCAAATATGGAAGAAGAGCTTGACCAGATTGAAGAAGGGAAAAAGGGATGGATTGATGCACTCAATGATTTTTATAAGCCATTTTCTTCAGACCTTTCAAAGGCTGAGACAATGATGAGGGATATAAAAAAAGAGATTGAGATTACAGATGAACTCTGTGATAAATGCGGCAAAAATATGGTTATTAAATGGGGCAGATTCGGCAGATTTCTTGCGTGTTCAGATTATCCTAACTGTAAAAGCACACGTCCCGTTAAAGGTGATAATGAAAAAGAGGGCGTCACTGATAAATTGCCTGAAATTACAAATGAAATATGTGATAAATGCGGCGCACCATTACAGCTTAAGATTGGAAGGTATGGAAAATTTCTTGCCTGCACTAAATATCCTGAATGCAAATTCACGAAACCTATAAGCCTTGGCGTATTATGCCCTCAGGATGGATGCAATGGCTTCCTCGTAGAGAGGAGGACAAAGAAAGGAAAAATATTTTATAGCTGTAGTAATTACCCTAAGTGTAAATTTGCCACATGGAATAAGCCGATTCCAGAAAAATGTCCACAGTGCGGCTACTCATTCCTTGTGGAGAAACGGGTAAGAGGTGGAGATATAGAAATTATGTGTGGAAATAAAGATTGCACATTTAAAAAGGCTGTTGCCTGAAAGTGATGAAAAAACTGCCTGTTATTGCCATTACGATGGGTGACCCTGCAGGAATAGGTCCTGAAATTATCCTTAAGGCATTAAAAAAACGAGAGATTTTTAGATGCAGTATCCCCATAATAATAGGTGATAAAAAATTTTTAAAAAAAACTGCTGATTCTCTTAACATCCCTCCCATCCCCTCAAATATCGGCATAATTGATTTAAAAAATATTCCAGAGAGATTTACGGCTGGCAAACCATCCCGTTCAGGAGGTAAGGCTACAGTAAAATATATAGATGCTGCGGTGAATCTGGCTCTCCATAAAAGTGTTGATGCAATTGTTACAGCACCAATAAGCAAAGAAGCAATACACATGGCGGGATATAAATATCCCGGTCATACAGAGATGCTTGCAAAACTTACAAATACAAAAGATTATGCCATGATGCTTGCCGGTAAAGATATAAAGGTTGTGCTTGTAACAACACACACAGCTATAAAAAATGTAAGCCGTCTGATAAGCAGAAAAAAAATCCTTAAGACTATAAAGCTTACAAACTCTTCTTTAAAGTCGTGGGGGTTTTTAAATCCAAGGATAGGAGTTTCTGCACTTAATCCACATGGGGGGGAAGGTGGTATATTTGGCAATGAGGAGATAAAGAAAATCATGCCTGCAATTAATGATGCAAGAGCAGAAGGCATAAAGGTTCAAGGGCCATTTCCAGCCGATACGCTTTTTACACCTGCAAAAATATCAAAGTTTGATGCAATTGTGGTCATGTATCATGACCAGGGGCTCATCCCAATAAAGATGAAATCATTTGGAAAGGCAGTAAATATAACTCTCGGCTTACCATTCATCCGCACATCAGTTGACCACGGAACTGCCTATGACATTACTGGAAAAAATCTTGCCGACCCCTCAAGCATGATTGAGGCAGTAAAAATGGCTGCCAAATTAAATAGAAAAAAATCAAAAAGGAAATTTTTTGACTACGCTTAAACTTGCGGCCTCTGCTACCTCTTCAAAAGTTACAGGCTTCGCCCTCATTGATTCAATAGCAACAGTCGCCTGTCCTGAACCTTCCCATATAACATTTCCTGTAACAGTATCCCATAATTGAAGCGATATCTTTACAGTGGTCTCTCTTGTTGAGACTATTGATAATCCGAAGAATGAGAATCTTGAAGAAACTGATTCTGTAAATGATAAAAGCTTGGGCTGGATGATATGCCTGACTTTCAATGCATCTCCAACTTTCCACAGATAGTCTTTTTTTAAAATTCCTGTAGTATCATAATAGTCTAACATCTTTGAATAGATATCTGTGAGGTCAGCAGTATTAATGCTATTGATAGTCTCTCTTGATGAGATGATATTTATCTTAGGCTTTTCTTTTTGAAATGCCTTTTCTATTATATCTGAGATTGTAACCTTGTATTCTCCAAGACCACTCACCCTTGAAAGTGCGGTTGTAAGAAAACCTATACGATTTCCGTCTATTTTATTCACCTGAGGGGAGCGGTAAAATTCATACGAACTTACATTGAGCTGCTTTAATGGGCCACCACATCCTGCAATAAAGAAAAAAACAGAAGACAGAAGACAGAGGACAGAAAACAGAGGATAGACATTATTCTTGTCTGTTGTCTGACTTTTGTCCTCTTTCTTCTGCGTTCTCATACCTTATATTTTAATATCTTATTCGGCATCCAATCGGTAATGATACATGGTATCTTCTTTGAAATAATTTAGCAAGTTTGTTTTATTCACTTGATTTTGAGGACTTCGTTGTATATATTTTCACACATGATAGAAGAGAATATAGCCTTATTTATAAGCACCCATGAGACATTGAGGGCGGAAAAAATCTTGAAATCTGAAAATATAGATTTTAAGACTGTTATAAAGCCACGCACTATCACATCTGAATGCGGCTTTGGACTAAAATTTAATAGTCATTACAGAGAGAAGATATTAATCATTTGTAAAAATAATAACTTAAGATTGATTGGGATATTTATCAGCATAGGAAAGGACATCTGGAAAAAGATAGAACTCAATTAAAATATAAATAGAGGCTTACCTCTGTTGACAACAGAGAAAATTCTGAGAATGCCTGATTTTCCCCTATTACCCTCCCTTGATTTTACTCTTAAGGCAGCTTTGGAGGTTTAATTCCATCCAGCCTTTTATCTGTCAGACTCCTCAAAAAGGCAATCAGGTCATCTTTTTCAGCAGATGTAAGATTCAATGAAAATATTAAAGAATCCTGATTTGTGGCATTGGGGTTACCACCTTTATTATAATGTTCAACAACCTCCTCAAGGCTTCTAAAAGCCCCATCATGCATTTGAAAGGATAGAGAGGCTGAATTATAAAGGGTTGGTGTTTTAAATTTGCCTTTATCAGCATTATCTTTTGTCACCTCATATCTCCCCAAATCCTCCTTTAAAGGACCTACCTGCGGGACACCTATATTATGAAACATATTATCACTGAGGTTAGGAGGAGTATGGCATGTTACACAGGCTGCCTTTCCTTTGAATAGTTCAAACCCTCTTTTTGCCGCAGGGCTTATAGCCTTTTTGTCTCCATTTACATATCTCTGAAACGGGGAATCATAGGCTATGATGGTTCTCTCAAAGGATGCTATTGCCTTTGCAATATTTTCAGACGTTGCATCAGTCCCAAAGACCCGATTGAACTGTCTCTTATATTCAGGAATTGAATTGAGTTTTACCACAACATCCTCTATCTTTGCCCCCATTTCAGGAGGGGCTGTAATTGGTCCCATTTTACCCGGAAGCGCACCCGTCTGCTCCTCCAACGATGATGCCCTCCCATCCCAGAAAAGAGAGGTATAGAATGCTGAATTGATCCATGAAGGTGCCCACCTTCCAAGCTCACCGCCATGACCAAATGCCCTCGGAGTCGGTCCACCGCCGCCTGCTACAGGCACATGACAATGTGCACAGCTGATAGAATCACCTTTTGACAAACGGATATCAAATACAAGCTGGTGGCCTAAAGCAATCTTATCTTTTGATTGAGGATTATCCTTCGGAACAGGAACAGGAGGGAGTTTCCACTCAGATAAATTCTCTGCAAATCCTATACTTGTAATAGATATAACCACAGCTAAAAAAGGAATCAATACTCTAAATAATCTATTCATAAATAATCTCCAGTACATTTGCGAAATTCATAATCCCTTTCCTCCTTATATATTTTTTGTCTAAACAGATTCATAAACCTTTCCTACCATCTTGGCAGATGGTTTAAGAGTCTTCTTTCCCTCCGACCAGTTTGCAGGACACACCTCATCCGAATGCTTTGATACATAAATATTAGCTTCAACCTTTCTCAAAAGCTCAGATACATTTCTTCCTACATTATAAAAATTAACCTCTGACGCTACAAGCTTTCCTTCAGGATTAATTATAAAAGTCCCCCTTAGTGCAAGGCCTGTTGCCTCGTCATATACACCAAAAAGTCTTGAAACAGTCCCTGTAGGGTCAGCACCCATCAGATACTTGACATCCTGCAAGAGTCTTTCAGACTGCTGCCATGCAAGATGAGAATATTTTGTATCCGTACTTACAGAAACAACCTCACACCCTGCCGATTTTAATTCCTTATGCTTATCTGCAAGGTCTTTAAGCTCGGTCGGGCAAATAAATGTAAAATCTGCCGGATAGAAAAATAGAATCAACCACTGCTTTTTTCCCTTTACCTCATCAAAACTTATCCTGCCAAAATCCCTCTTAATAGGGTCATAGACATCCATTTCAAAATTCTGAATAACCTGTCCAATCTTATATGTATCCATAGTAAAATCCTCCTTTCTCATTTGAGTAATGTTAATATTTCAGTTTTTTATTATTAATCCCCCCTTTCCTTCTGACATTCCTTGCAAATACCATAAAAATCTATGTGGTTTCCAATAGTTTTAAATTCTTTCAATATCTCATTTGGAAGCATCAATGAATCAGAATAATCTTTAAATACATCACTTATCTTGTTACATTCTGTGCATATAATATGGTGATGCGGAGCGGTATTGGGGTCGTAATGCCTCTTCTCATAGTCAATTGTAACTTCAAGAATCTCTCCCTTCTCCTTTAATGCCTGAAGTGTATTATAAACAGTAGCAAAGGATACTGTCGGATAAGCCTTTTTGATATTGGTAAATATATCATCAGCAGTTGGATGGCTTGTATTTCCGTCCAGATACTTCAAGATTGCCAGCCTCTGAGGCGTGAGCTTGAAATCTCTTTTTCTGTATTTTGCGATTATCTTTTTCATATCTAATTTAGAATTATTCTTATTTGATAATTAATATAATCTATATGAAAATAATTGTCAAGCATTATTTTATATTTTAAATACACCAATAATTCTATCTGAGGCAGCAAGACAAAAGGAATTAAAACAAAAAAACAAATAGGCAGGATTGATTAGAAGGTTTTAAGACTTAATCACTATATATTCATTTAACTATAATTATCTTTGTAAAATCAGCAAGTTCGCCATATAGCTTTGATATATTACTTAAGAGATTTAATCTATTTTCCCGTAAAGATTTATCTTCAACCATGACCATAACCTTATCAAAAAACTTATCTACCGAGCTTCTTATCTCGGCTATCTTTTTCATGGCATCAAGATACCTCTTTTCCTTAACCAATTTTTCCACATCGTTTTTGATACTATTAAAACTATCATACAATTCTTTCTCTGTATCCTCCTTGAGCAAGGCAGGGTCAGGGCTGCCATATTTATTTTCTTTTATGATATTTGCCGCCCTTTTAAATGCAATAGCCAATGGCTCAAAATATTCCAATGTTTTAAGCTCTGACAAAGCCTTTACCTTATTAACAGCGTCAAGTATGTCATTAAATCTTGCAGAAAAAACTGCATCCACAACATCGTAGGAAAAACCGTCTGATACTAATTGATTTTTGAGTCTTGATTTAAAGAAATCTATAACCTCATTTTTCACCTCTCCCCTACCCCTTTCTATTTTCTGTCCAGCTATATCCATAGCCCTATCTATTAAATCTGATACAGAAATCTGATAGCTTTTCCCTAAAATTATGTTAGCAATAGCAAGGGTTTGTCTTCTTAATGCGTAAGGGTCTTCTGAACCGGTAGGAATGAGTCCAACACCAAAACAGCCAATAATTGTATCTATCTTGTCGGCAATACTGACTATATCGCCTGCACGGCTGTCTGGCAGTTTATCACCTGCAAATCTCGGAAGATAGTGTTCATAAATTGCATCTGCCACTTCTTGTTTTTCCCCTGAAAGCCTTGCATACTCCCTCCCCATTATCCCCTGCAAATCAGGAAACTCATAAACCATTTGGGTAACTAAATCCGCCTTGCATAAAAATGCCCCCCTCTCAGAAATCTCTTTTGAGTCAGGAGCTATTTTATCAGCAAGATAACAGGCAAGCTTGACAATACGCTCAACCTTTTCATAATATGTCCCAAGCTTTTCCTGAAAGACTACAGATTTTAATTTTTCCATATATTCCTTAAGGGGTTTCTTTTTATCTTCCTCATAAAAAAATCTTGCATCAGAAAATCGCGCCTTAAGCACCCTTTCATAACCGGCTTTCATAACTGCTGGATTCTTAACCTTATTGTTGCTAATGGCGATAAAATTTGGCAGGAGACTGCCATTTGAATTTACAATCGAAAAATATCTCTGATGCTTTTTCATGACAGAGATAAGAACCTCTTTGGGGAGTTCAAGATACTCCTTTCCGAACTCTCCAAGTATAGGACAGGGGTATTCAACAAGATGTGTAACAGCTTCTAACAGATTGGCATCTTCATAAAGACTTCCGCCAGCCTTTTTTGCCAGTTTATTTGCCTCTTTTAATATTGTCTCCCTTCTATCTTCTTGATTAAAAATAATATAATTTTCTTTTGTCTTTTTCTTATAAGAGGCAAAGTCCTTAACAGTAAATATCTTTGGACTCAAAAACCTATGACCAAAAGATTTATTTCCGCTCTTGACACTATCAAATTCAAACTTGACTACATCGCCATTGTAAAGGCATAAAATCCAATGGACAGGTCTTACAAATTTTACATTCCCATCCCCCCACCTCATGTGCTTTGGAAATGGTATGGAAAATATCAGTTTAGGCAGGATATCAGGAAGGATTTTCTTTGTCGTTTCCCCCTTATCTTCCTTTACTGCACTGAGATATTCACCCTTCTCTGTTTTCTCAACATTCAAATCCTCTACACGAATCCCCTGATTTTTTGCAAAACCAACAGCGGCTTGAGTGGGCAGTCCCTTCTCATTAAAGGATACCCGTTTAGGAGGACCAATTACTTTTGAAACAACACTCTCCTGCCTATCCGAAAGATTTTCAACGAATAAAATAAGCCTCCTCGGCGAACCGAAGACTTTTATTTGCCCATGTGAAATTCTATTATCAGTAAGAATTTTCTTTGCCAAATCTCCAATCTTACTAATTGCAGGATTCAGATATACAGAAGGAATCTCCTCTGTCCCTATTTCCAAAAGCAACTCTTTTAACATAATTTGCATTGTTATATATCACATATTTATGAGATGTGTCAAATTTGAATCTGTCCGAATTTTTTCACATTACAAATATAAACTTTGATATAATAGCTCAGACATGCTTTTAAAACTCTATTGCCTGAAAAGGAGATATTATAATGGGAATGACTATTACTGAGAAAATTCTTGCCGCACACACAGGGAAAAAAGGGGTATCAGCAGGAGACCTGATAATGTCAAAGGTTGATATAGCCCTCGGAAATGATATTACAGCCCCCCTCTCCATTGAAGAATTTAAAAAGGTTAAAGCAAAGAAAGTCTTTGATAAAGAAAAGATAGTTCTTGTCCCTGACCATTTTGCCCCGAATAAGGATATAAAATCAGCCCAACAGGTGCGTATCTTGAAAAATTTTGCTAAAGAATATAAAATCACAAACTATTTTGAGATGGGGAGGATGGGCATTGAACACGCCCTCTTGCCTGAAGAAGGGCTTGTCCTGCCGGGGGATGTAATTATTGGTGCAGACTCACATACATGCACATACGGCGCATTGGGGGCGTTCTCCACAGGTGTTGGCAGCACAGATTTAGCTGCCACAATGGTAACAGGTAAAATATGGTTTAAAGTCCCTGAGTCAATGAAGTTTATATTTTATGGAAAACTGAAAAAATGGGTTACAGGAAAAGACCTTATCCTTTATACAATTGGCAAGATAGGGGTTGATGGTGCATTGTATAAGGCAATGGAATTTACAGGCGAGATAATTGATAACCTGCCGATGGATGGAAGATTTACAATGGCAAATATGGCAATAGAGGCAGGGGCAAAGAGTGGAATCATCACTCCTGATGATATAACAATGGAATATGTGGAAGGAAGGGCAAAGAGAAAATTTAAAATATACAAAAGTGATAAAGATGCTATTTACAGTGATGTATTTGAATTTAATGCAAAGGATATTGAGCCTCAGGTTGCATTCCCTCATCTGCCTTCAAATACAAAGCCTATAAGCAAGGCGGGCAATGTAAAGATTGACCAGGTAGTAATCGGCTCATGCACAAATGGAAGGATATCTGACTTGAGAGAAGCCGCCTCTGTCTTAAAGGGGAAGAAGGTTCACAAGGATGTGAGGATGATAGTCATCCCTGCCACTCAGAGGATTTATAAGATGGCAATAGATGAAGGGTTGATTGATATATTCATTGATGCCGAGGCTGTTGTAAGCACACCCACATGCGGACCCTGTCTCGGCGGACACATGGGTGTCCTTTCAGAAGGCGAGAGGGCTATATCCACTACAAATAGAAACTTTGTCGGCAGGATGGGGCATCCGAAGAGTGAGGTCTATCTCTCAAACCCTGCAATAGCTGCTGCCTCTGGAATCTTGGGAAAAATTTGCAGTCCGGATGAGATAAAATAAAATTACATAGCGCTTATGTTTTTCTCCCTCAGCAAAAAGATAGAAATCCTTCCCATAATCCACGGAAGCGGGGATTTCGCAAGGGTTGCAAGACAAAAGATTTTAAGCTCTCATTTTGACTGCCTTGCAGTATCCATCCCTCCCTCTTTTAAAAATTCAGTAGAGACTGGCATAAGACTCCTTCCATCAATAACCATTGCCTCGCTTGAGGAAGAGACAGATGGAGAAATGGATGTGTTCAGTTTTGTCCCTATAGACCCATGTCAGGGAATTATTGCGGCACTGAGAGTTGCCATTGAAGAAGGAATAGACAGGGCATACATTGACATGGAGGTGTCAAGTTTTGAAACCCAGAGGGGATACTTCCCCGACCCTTATGCCTTGAAAAATGTCTCTCTTGAAAAATTTGCATTAGCCTTACTCCCTGCAATCCCAACACCGCAAAGGGACAGCCAGCAGGATAAAAGGGTTCGCTGGATGGCATACCAATTACACAAACTGGAGCTTCAGTATGAGAAAATACTCTTTATCTGCTCAATGATTGATTTGCCCTTTGTAAGGGATGCATATAACAGGAGACTCCCCTACCCCAAATCAGAAAATATCTATCAAACACCTCAACTTCACAGTGCAGATGAAAAGACACTCTTCTTTGTCCTCGGTGAACTCCCCTATATTACATATCTATACGAAAAAAAGAGGGAGGAGCTTCTATCAGACAGTAATCTATCTATAGATGGGATAAAGGAATTATTAATTGAGGCGAGAAACAGATTCATAAAGCAATATGAACTCAATCAGCACTATCTGACACCAAATGTCCTGCAGGTCTATATGAAATATGTAAGAAATCTCTCTCTCCTTGAGAGCAGAATGACACCTGACCTTTATACACTCACAACTGCCGCAAAACAGATTGGCGGGGACAGTTTTGCAATTATCTTACTGGAAACTGCAAAACTATATCCCTATCAATCCTCCCCTTCCGAGTTAGGGGACATCAATACAGTTACTATGGGGATTGACATGGCTGAATTTCCAGAAAGGGGCGCAGTAAAAATGAAGAACAGGCTTGCAGGGTCAGAGATTGCATGGAGACATATCTCTTTAAAACCAAAACCTGACATAAAGAAACAAAAAATCTGGAAGTTCATGTGGGACCCTTATGGACAGTGTTCATGGCCGCCTGAAGATAACAGGATTGAGAGTTTTAACACCCATGTAAGGGAGCAGACAAAGGCACTCCTTGGTGAAGACCTTGCAAGGACAGAGAAGTTTACAACATCGGTCAAGGATGGGATTGATATAAGGGATACATTGAGGCATTGGTATACAGGCAATATATATGTAAAGGAAATTCCCCCATCCAGAGGGAGTGTAGATGCTGTGGTCTTTATCTTTGAAGTAAACCCTGACCCGATGAAGTATAGCTGGAGACAGACATGGTATGCAGAGCATGGGGAGGAATCCACACTCTGTTTCTATGCAACACCATATAGTGAAGATATGATTGGACCCGGCATTGCCCGTTCAACCTATGGAGGATGCTTTATGCTATTCCCTCCGAGGCATATACCTGATATATGGCAGGATATAAGGTTTGAAAATTCAGAATCCCTTGATGAGAGGCTTATTTCAGCCTCACTCTTTTACTCAAGGGAAAAACATGTGGCTCTTGTTGCCCCAAAACCGCCGCCGCTAAAATGGAGGCGTCTTGCAAGACACTACAAAAAAAACCTCGTCTATATCCCCTTAAAGAGATTTTCACTCCAAACCGTAGATAAAGTAAGGAGATTCCATGTTTTGAATGGGAAGGAAATCAGGAGCTATGCGGCGAGGTTTATACAGGAGTTTTAAAAACAAAAATCCAATTTTAACCACTGAGACACTGAGGCACAGAGAAAGACAAAGCGGGGCGGGGAAATGAAGAAAAGATAAAAAATTCTCTTTTTTATGTGAATTATTTTACTTTGTGTCTTTGCGGTTAATCAGGTCTTTGTTCTCACTCACTCCCCTTCCCTTTTACCACCTCATTAATTGTCCTGCTCAACTCATCAATATTATATGGTTTTACAATCGCCGCAGAAAAGCCATAATCCTTATATTCAGACATTATAGGGTCATTTGAATAACCGCTGCAGACAATTGCCCTTATATCCGGGTCAATCTTAATAAGCTCCTTAATTGCCTCTTTGCCTCCCATGCCAGCCGGTATTGTAAGGTCCATCAAGACTGCATTAAATGGCTCTCCTGAATCCTTTGCCTTTTTATAAAGCTTAATTGCCTCTTTGCCGTCTCTGGCAAAATCAGCACTGTATCCAAGTTCACCCAATATCATACCTGCGGCAGTCCTTAAAATCTCCTCATCGTCCATAACAAGAATCTTCCCCTCCCCGTAAACAAGCCCTTCTTCATGCTCTTTTATAACAGCAGCCTCACTCTGAGACTTTGGAAGATAGATATAAAATGTAGTCCCCTTCCCCACTTTTGATTCAACCGAGATATATCCGTCATGATTCTTGATTATGGAATAAGCACTTGCAAGCCCAAGCCCGCTTCCTGTCTTTTTAGTCGTAAAATAAGGGTCAAATATCTTATTAAGATTCTCTTCAGATATTCCAGACCCTGTATCGCTAATTGCTATCTTCACATACTTGCCCTCTTTAACAAAGTATCTGTTATCCGCATAAGCATTAATATTTTCTGCTGATAATTCAACTGTCCCCCCTTCAGACATGGCGTGCCCCGCATTTATGACTATATTGTAGATGACCTGATTAATCTGCCCCTCATCAATATCTACAGGCCATAAATCATCAGGGATATTAAGACTGCATTTTACATTAGAGCCCCTGCACGCAAACTCTACATCATCCCTGAGTAATTTTATAATAGATATTGTCTTCCTGACAGGTGTGCCGCCCTTAGCAAAGGTTAATAACTGATAAGTGAGGCTCTTTGCACCCTGAGAAGCCTTCTCACTATCAGACAATAATTTATAAATAATATCATCGGGCTTGCATTTCTTCTTTGCAAGCGAGATATTTCCAAGTATCCCTGTCAAAAAGTTATTAAAATCGTGTGCTATACCTCCTGCAAGGATGCCTAAAGACTCCAGTTTTTCGAGTTTTATAAACTCATCCACTCTTCTCTTACGTTCGGAGATATCACGCAATAGACCTATGACAGCAGGCTGTCCATGCCAGAAAGTTCTTGAGCATGTTGCCTCTGCCAGTAAACTATTACGGTTTTTTTTGACGATAGCAATCTCAGAATGACCAATTGGAACAGTTCCATCAATTCTCTCTCCAAAGCGTTCCCTTGCTGCCTCACAAAAATTAGGATGTATAAGGTCAAAGATATTCATCTTAAGCAGCTCTTCACCGCTATAACCTGTCATATCCAATAATCGTCTATTCACATAGGCAAATTTGCCTTTATCTGTAACTATCATAATGCTGTCATTTGCATTTTCTGCAAGTGACCTGAAATTTCCTTCAGATGCCTGTAATTCCTCTGTCCTCTCCCTTACCTTTCCCTCAAGCTGTTCATTAATCAACTGCAATTCCCTATGCATCATTATCAAGTCCTGATTTTGCTGGACAGCATTTTCATAGGTAGAGAGTAAAAATGTTAAAATCTGTCTTCTGTTTGAGTTTATATTATAGTGCTCTCCTCCAAATGTTACATCCAACCCATTTAACTCTTTTCCCTTGTTTTCACCATTCATACCTGAAATGAGAAATTTAATCTTTGCCTGAAGATATTGCTCGTCATAAGGTTTTGTAAAAAAACCGTCTGCAATTACAGATGCCTTGCGGACAATATCCTTTTTATCCTGTAATGAGGTTATTAATATTATCGGCGTCTTTTTGAGTGATTCATCCTTTCTTATCTCAGAAGTCATCGCATAACCGTCCATTACAGGCATGAGAATATCAGCTATTATGAGTGTAGGCTTTATCCTCCTCGCTGTCTCAAGCCCCTCCTTGCCATTTAAGGCTGTTGTAACCGTGTAGCCGCATTCTTCAAGCATATATTTAAGCTGTTCAGCCTGAGTCGGACTATCCTCAACAACAAGGATATTGAGTTTCTTATTTATTATATCCTCTCGCTTCTTTATATTCAGGATTGTCTGGATGCGGCTTATAAGGAGTTCCACATTATATGGTTTTGAAATGAAGTCATCCGCACCGCTCTCAAGCCCCTTAATAACCTCTTTTGGGTCAGAAAGCTGAGTTAAGAGGATAACAGGTATATCCATTAATCTATCATCACCTTTAATCATCTTGCACAACTGATAGCCGTCCATCTCGGGCATAAGGATATCGGCAATAACAAGGACAGGCTTCTGCCTCTTCAAAAAATCAAGGGCATCTTTTGCAGTATAGGCAATAGAGATGCCATAGCCGAGAGGCTTAAGGATAGACTCAAGCTGTCTCGCCTGCGTCTCGCTGTCTTCTACAATCAGAATGTAACCGTCATTTGACATAATTGTAACCTATATTTTAAATTCTAAATTCCAATTCTCAAATCCCAAATTACAAATAATATCCAAATCCCAATAAGTAAATAAATTTCAAATATCAAAATTATTTAGATTTTTGAAGTATAGCAGAAAAAATCTTCTTTAGCTCTATTGCTTCTTTCAAGTATTTCATTCCCGCTTCTGTCACCTTATCATCATTTGTTTCCACTATCAACCGCAACCAATATGCTGATTCTTTAGCCTCTTTACGACATATCTTTATCCTCATTACAAAGTCCTTTTTACTCAGCGATTCGTTGGCTTCAATATAATTTGCCCCAACAGAACCTGAAGCCCTTATTAACTGCCTTCCATATTCAATATTTGAAATAGTTCTTGGTAGTATCTTTATATAAAGAGCAATATTTTTACTAAATTGCAAAGTCCTCTCTTCTAAATCATATATTTTAGAAGTTTGAATATTGGTCATTGAAATTTATTTGTTATTTGGTGCTTGAAATTTGGAATTTTCCTCATATTTCCCTCTACTCCCTCCCTGCCAGATTTTCCAGTGTTGATGCGATTTCTTCTGGCGGGAGGACAAATGTCGCGCCATTAAGTTTTACAGCTTCGCCCGGCATTCCATAGACAACAGAGCTTTCCTCATCCTGTGCGATTGTTACAGCGCCGTTCTCCCTCATCATCTTAAGCTCCATTGCACCATCCTTCCCCATGCCTGTAAGCAGAACTCCTACAGCCTCTCCGTCAAATGTATTTAAGATAGAGCGGAACAGATACGATACAGAGGGTCTTATCCCATTTTCAAGATTAGCCTTGCTCATCCTTATTCTCTCCTCACTGTCAACACCGAGGTGATAATCATCCTGTGCAAAGTATATATGTCCGGGGAGGAGATGCTCGCCATCAACTGCTATATGGACAGGAAGCGATGTAGCCTGTCTTATCCAATCTACAAACCCTTCAAGAAATCCTTTTGATATATGCTGGACGACCAGTATGGGTGCTGGGTAACCCTCTTTAAGCCTTGAGAGGATTAACTGGAGGACAGGCGGACCTCCTGTAGATGCACCCATAGCAATAACCTTAATCCTTCTTCGCCTCCCATGATGAAGAGTGGTTTTGACTTTTTCTTTATCCTGATAAGTCTTCCTTTTCCATCGCCTGATAACCTTTACCTCTGACATCAATTTAACAGTTTGAACAAGCTCATTTTCTGTTTTTTCGCATTCAAAATGCCCCTCGCCAAACGGCTTCTCAAGAATTGCAACTGCACCTGCATCTAAAGAGTGAAATGATTTTTCCACATCACTTTTGTTATAGCTCGCTGTTACAATAACAATTGGAACAGGACATGTCTCCATAATCCTGCGGGTTGCCTCAAAGCCGTTCATATTAGGCATATTGATATCCATTGTGATTACATTAGGCCTAATCTCAGCGGCAAGCCTTACCGCTTCTTCTCCATCCTTTGCAAACCCGATAACCTTAATCTCTTTATCCCTTTCAAGTATATTTTTAATATAAGTGCGGACTACTGCCGAATCATCAACAATTAGGAGATTTATCATTTAACCTCCATGATATTTAGAATGGACTGATAGATAATCGTTATGGATTGTGTCAGTCTGCAAATTGTATCATAGGAATACTTAGTGTCAAGCCAAAATAGAAATGTCCTGGAATACTTAGTGTCAGTGTGAGTGTCAGAGATTTCAGTACCTTTAGTTGTTTCAATCAAAAAAGCAATAAAGTGTTATTATTTATAAAAATATAAGGGGCATTTAATGGTAATATATACTAAATTCTTTGGATATCCTCGTTGAGATGAGCGATGAAAATCTTGCAAAGATTGTTAGAATTTTAAAAAAGAATGGGAGGGAGTTAAAATCTCAATAGGAGGATTTAATCTGTTAAAGGTTATAGTTTTCATAAAACAGGTGCCTGATACAAGCTCAAAGGCTGGGGTCAATCCAGACGGCACTATAGACCGTGCAAGGGCTAAAAGGATGCTCAATCCATTTGACCGCTACGCCCTGCAGAAAGCACTTGAGATTAAGAGAGGTTCAGGTGCCGAAGTAACCTGCGTTGCTATGGGACCGCCTCCTGCAGTGGAAGTCCTCATAGAGGCGTTTGAACATGGTGCTGATTACGGCATTCTTCTTACTGACAAGAGGCTTGCCGCAAGCGATACACTTGCAACTGCATACGCACTCCATAAGGTAGTTCATTATCTCGGCGATTTTGATGTTATCCTTACAGGACTTCAAACAACAGATGGCGATACAGCACAGGTTGGGCCACAGATTGCTGAAAGGCTTAATATTCCGCAAATAACCTACTGCGAACATCTTTCAATATCAGACAGGATTTTAAAGGGACAGAGAATAGTAGAGGGTGGAAATCAGGAGATTGAAGTTCATTTGCCTGTCTTAATCACTGTTGCAAACTCTGCCACACCGCTTGATTATAAAAGATTTGCAGATGGGGCGGCAGTCAAGGAACTCCTTCGCCGCCCTGAAGAAAGGGATAGACGAATAAAAACAGTCTCTCTTGATACTATTGGCGCTAATCCAAACCGCACAGGTCTTTTAGGAAGCCCTACAGTCGTTGGCAAGACATGGAAGATTGGAGATGTCGGCGGAAGCTGTATTGTCTTTAAAGGTGAAAGCATTGAACGGGAGGTTGATGAACTTATGGAGCATCTCCGAACTAATGGCAGAAATATTGAGGAACTGATTAATGCCTAATCCAAATAATGTCGCAGTGGTTGCCGAGCAGTTTCACGGCAGTCTTCAGCAAATCACACCTGAACTTATAGGTGCGGCACGATTCCTTTCTGAAAAATTAGGGACAGGGGTCTCATGCTTTTTATTAGGACATGAAATCACGCCTCTTGCTGAAAGGCTGATTCATCATGGTGCAGATGAAGTGATTGTTATAGATGCTCCACAATTAAAAGAATATGCAACCCTTACATACAAACGGGCAGTTATTGGCATCCTTGAGCATCTGGGGACGCCGCCTCCAATAGTCCTGATGGGTTCAACCACAATAGGGAGAGACCTTGCACCACGCATAGCGGCATATTTAGAGACCGGATTGACGGCAGACTGCACTGAATTTGATATAGGAGATTATGAGCATAAGGGGAAGGCTGACCCATCAAAGACAGGGACATTTAAAAATATCCTTTATGCGATTCGTCCAAGCTTTGGCGAAAGCCTGAAGGCGCGGATACTTGGTCCATGGAAAAATCCCCAGATGGCAACAGCAAGAATCGGCGTGATGCAGGCTCTGCCTATTGATGCATCCCGCAAGGGTGTAATATATAATATATCAGTTAATTTTAATGAGGAAGATTTAAGGTTGAAGGTGATCAAAACTGTCAGGGATGTTTCGGGCGCAGTCAACCTTACAGGGGCTAAGGTAATCGTTTCAGGAGGTTATGGGCTTGGGGGTCCTGATGGTTTTGGGGTTGTCCGGGACCTTGCATCAGTTTTTAAAAATTCTGTTGTGGGGGCAAGCAGGCGGGCTGTTGACAGCGGGTGGATAGGATATGCCCATCAGGTAGGTCAGACAGGAAAGACTGTTCGTCCTGACATATATATCGCACTTGGAATATCAGGGGCTATTCAGCACAGGGTTGGCATGGCAAATTCAAAGCTCATAATAGCCGTCAATAAGGATGCCGATGCCCCGATATTAAAGTTTGCCCATTATGGTATAGTTGGAGACCTATATCAGGCGGCACCGCTTTTAAAGAAAGCGTTAATAAAAATGGGAAAGGAAAAGGTTCAATAATTATGAAGCGAATTGAATATGATGTGTTGTTTGTAGGCGGAGGCATTTCGTCTCTCAGTGCCGCCCACAGGCTTGTTGACCTTGCAAAGCAGGAAAAGGCATCACTCAAAATCGCTGTCTTTGAAAAAGGGAAAGACTTCGGCTCTCACATATTGAGCGGTGCGGTATCAAATCCGAGAGCTGTCAAAAAACTCTTTCCTGATTACGAGACAAATGGTTTCCCTATTGAAGGGATATGCAAAGAGACTTGTGTGATGATGCTTGGGTGTAAAAAGGCATGGGAAATTCCACCATTCATATCCCCTTCCGAGATGAATAAACTCGGCTATCTTATCCTGTCATTAAGCAATGTGGTCAAATGGATGGCTTCAAGCCTCACAGAGAAGGTAAAGGATTCCCCATCAATAATTGTTGACCTTTATAACGGTTTCCCGGCAACTGAAGTAATCTACAATGGCAGCCGCATAGAGGGTGTGAAGGTTGACAGCACAGGTAATGCAGAAAATGACAACTGTTATGGCAAGGTGACTGTCTTTGGAGATAAGGGCTTTCTCTCCAGGGATATTATAACAAAATTTAATCTCACACAGCTGCCGCAGAAGTGGGCTGTTGGTGTTAAAGAGATATGGGAAACCCAAAATGATTTTTCAGGGAAAGTATGGCATACAATCGGATACCCCCTCCTTGATGGGAGTTTTGGCGGAGGCTTTATATACGGCTTAAAGGATAAAAGAATCGCCATAGGCATGATTATTGGGCTTGATTCGGAAAACCCTGCCCTCCACCCTCCGCAGATATTACAAAACTTCAAAAAACATCCGTGGGTGCAAGGGATGATAAAAGAGGGAAAGGTATTAAAGTATGGTGCGGCATTGGTTCCGGAAGGGGGCTGCTATTCGCTTCCGAGAGAGTTTTCAGTTGATGGCGGAATGTTAATAGGAGATGCGCTTGGCATATTAAACCTTAAAGGTTTTTCTGGAATTGACAAGTCTATGGAAAGCGGCATGACTGCCGCTGATATTATCTTTGAGGCTGTGCAAAAGAAGGATTTCTCATCTGGCATTTTGAGGCGGTTCAAGCAAAGACTTATGGAAGGCTGGGTAGGAAAGGAGCTTAATGATGCCAGATATTACCGCTACGCATTCCATGAGAATAAAAAGGTTTTCGGTAATTATCTGCCAAAAATTGTAAAGGGGCTTGATGAATCAGGCATTGTTATTGGACTCCTGAAGGCATTTATAAGCGACCCTCCTGGAACAATAGGCTCTGCGATAAATTTGAGGAAGATGATGTCAGGAAAAATTGATATTGGAGCTGTCAAATGGGAGGAAGACAGAAAATACAGCAAAGCAGATTATAAGGCTAAAGAGACGGCTGAGCCTGAAGGCTTCAACAAAAACACTATTTATTCTACAGCCGATGTTGTGTTCTATGCCTCAACACATTACCACATCGGCAACAAGCATATAGATGAGTTTAGCGCCGATGTCTGCAAACAATGCATTCAAAAATACCACTCACACGGAAACGAAGTGCCATGTGTCGGGGACTGCACTGCTGAAGTCCACCAGATACATATCAAGGATAATGAGAAAGTTCATTTCATGAATCTGGAGAATTGTGTTCAGTGCCGCACATGCGAAATAGTATGTCCTGAAAATAATCTGAAGGTCAACCCTGCCGAGCATGGGAGCGGGCCAGATTTCTCAGGGCTATAAATAAAATATATGAAACCCCAGATGGACACAGATTCACACAGATAACAAAACCTCTTAACTTCTCAACTTCTTATCTTCAGTATTAAATCAGTGTTTATCTGTGTTAATCTGTGGCTAAAATTTTGGATGGTCGGGGTGAGAGGATTTGAACCTCCGACCTTTCGGTCCCGAACCGAACGCTCTGCCAGGCTGAGCCACACCCCGACTTTAAGTTAGCCGTTAACAACCTTCTTTAAATTATCAACTGTAGTTGGATTATAGTCAACTTTTTTGTAGATTTAATTATTTTTATAAAGCCCCCTACCCTCTTTAAAAAAATCTTAAAAACTTTATTTTAATAATAACATTTTAAAGGCATCTGACTTTTTAATCATTTATTTTCCAACATTTCTCTGTAGAGATTTTCTATCTTGTCAACCATTTTATCTACAGAAAAATTCTCATGTATATGTTTCTCTGCCATTATTCCCACTTTTTCCATCTCTTCCGGGTCATTTAAAAACTTGATAATCAATTCAGCCAGCTTTAATGAATTACCCCTTTCATAGAGATAACCTATTTCAGGTCCGGTTATGATTTCCTGAGGACCACCGGCATCTGTGGCAATCACCGTCTTTTTAAGCGCCATCCCCTCACATATAACAAAACCGAATGGTTCAGGATTAATTGATGCATGAACAAGGATATCCATAGCATCAATATAGTCCTGAACATTTTCATGAAAACCTGTAAAAACAATTGAATCCTCCAACCCTAAACTCTTAGTCATATTTAATAATTCATTTTTATAGCCAGTCTCTATGTTGAACATTTCATCTCCTACAATCAAAAACTTAATATTTGGCATAACTTTTTTTATCCTGTATGCAGCATCAATAAAAAAGGCATGCCCTTTCCACCTTTGAATCCGCCCAACTATTCCAACTACCTTCTCCGCAGGTTTTATGTCAAGCATATCTCTTATCTCTTTACCTTTGGCTGTATCGGGATTAAATTCTGAAAGGTCTATCCCGGGATAAATAACGATAACATTTTTACGGTCTGGAGAGATTCTCTTTTGAAGCGAGGCAGTGTAAAAAGAATTGGCAATTATATAGTCGGAAGGAATCATAGTTGCAATTTTATCAATCATATCAAATTTTCGGGAGCATGTATGTTGAAACCATACTCTTCGCCGCTTAGCAATCAATGCAGCCAACCCGCCATAAATATAACCCATGCTGGAATTTCCATGCACAATATCAATTTCCTTATCCTTAATAAAGCTGATTATCTTATGAACTGCCTGTAAATATTTCCATATATACCTTAACCGTCCTGCATCATAAACATAAACAGGGATACCCAATTTAAGGATTTCCTTTACAAAAGGTCCATCTTTCAAGAAAAACACAAAAGGTTCACAAACATCCCTGTTGTGAAATTTGACAAGATTATAAAGAACCCTCTCTGCCCCTCTTCTCTCGGCAACAGGAGATATATATAATACTTTAATAGGTTTTTTCATTTTTTCATGCTAAAGGCATGGTCAAGATACCTCTCTATCATTAGTTTCTCTGAGAAATATTTTTCATAAGCCTCTCTTCCCTTTTTTCCTGTGGCATCTCTCAATTTTTCATCCTCTGCCACTCTAACTACATTTGCCGCAAAGAGAGCTTTATCTGTTGATGGCGAAAGCAGTGTAAAATTTTCCTGCAGAAAAATATCATCTGTCAAAAAACCTTTCGTTGTAACAACCGGCAATCCATGCTTAAGCGCCGCCATTAATGATGTACGTCTTGAAGAAACCCCATCTATAAGTGGAAGTAAAAATATATCTGTAATTGAAAGGTATTGTGATACATCTTCACTACTGCAGTAACCCGTGCAAAAAATCCTTTCTCGTAAATAATCAGGTAGCTCCTTTATATAAGCAGATATTTCATTTTCATCCTGCCCGATTACTATTAAACCCGCATCATAGCCCTTTTTAACAAGGGCATCCAGCGAAGCTGTCAAAAATTCCATTATCTTCGTAATATGGAGAGAGCCAAAAAACGCGAGTAATGGCTTTTTATTAAATCTCGAAAGTTTCTCTGGAATATTGGTCTTTGTAGATATTTTAATATTGGAGGGTATAGGAATCCATCTGAAATCCCCTTTTCTCCAGAAAAAAAACCTTTTCAGCACCCTCTCCCAAACCTTAATTGAAACACCAATCCTATCGCTCCCAATAATCAAAAAGAAAAGCATTAATCTCTGAATAAGAGACATTAGAAATGTTTTTATAGAAAATCCAAAAGGTGTGAAGAGTTCGTGTAGCATTGTAAAAACACTGTAGCGTATTCTAAGTAAGACTGATAACAATGGAAAGGTAAGGTTAATCCCTCCCCTTCCATACATAAAAGATACATATTGAATAATAACTAATTCAGGAGAAAAATTCTTACAAATTGATAGGATATGAAAAAGGTCAAGCCCTCCCCATTTATCTATTTCTCTTATGACATGAAATTTATTTTTGCTTTCTGATTTTACACCCTTTAATTTTGAAGTGACTATTATTACTTCATTTTTATCAGCAAGACCATCAGCAAGCACAAAAGTATAATCTCCCACTCCATCCCTATTAGGCGGAAATGCAGGAGATATAATAATTATTTTCATGTTTTTTTCATCATCGTAGAATATTTATAAAACCTCTTTTGTTTCGTTCTAACATTTGACATTAATGCCTTTCAAAGAGGACTATCATATGAGTATGAATCTTTCTCTGTAATATCTGCGGCAAAAGTTGGGTAAATGATTCAAGAAGGTCAACAATAAATTTAGGTATAATTTTCAATAATAACCCTGTCTTCATATGCCCATTAGTTAAAGGATTAGTGAAATAGCGTATTTTACGAATTACCAATTTTGCCTCGCTGGCTATCGTGCATATCTCGTCGCAATAGAGCAGGAAAATATGTCCATCTGAATCTGGTTTAAACTGTAAGTCTTCATATATGCCGGGGTTTATACACTTAGAGAATCTTGGTAGATTATTGCGTATATATTCACCATTTGGTGTGGTCATGATGATATAACCTCCCGGTTTTACTAAATTTGCTATATTTTTGAGAAATTCGTCAGGATGGGCAACATGCTCAATAATTTCAGCAATCAATACACAATCAAAAGGTTCTTTAAATTTCAGGTCAACAATATTGCCCGATGCATAAATAATATCATCAAATTCGCATTTCAGTTTTACATATCCAGCCAAATCCTCTCTTAAATCATTCCATGTTACCTTATATCCCTTTTCTGCCATTGCAAGAGAAAAATTACCCTGTGCAGCAGCAACATCAAGGATCTTTGCACCTGTAGGCACAACAGATTGTAATAATTGAAGTACCTGTTTCTTACGATTTATATAGGCATAAGTATACCCTATATTACTGGTATCCCCATATACTTCCAGCAGGTCATATTTATAAGAGTATTTCCAGCTTTCAGGCCAACTATCTTCTAAATATACCCTTTTCATTAGATATCAGTGGTTTTTTATGAATTTTTGAAAGAATGAAAGTTATAATACTTATGAAATTACTCAGCCATCCTACCAAAGAATATTGAAGTATATCAATAAATGGTACATTCAAAGCAATTTTAGATGATTTATTTACTATCGCCATTGTCTTAATAAAACTAACCAAAAAGAAAATCACTTCTATTACAACTAATCGTAAGATAAAATCTATCGGTATGAACAAAATAGCAAGAATTATTAATACTTTTGGTATTGCTTGCAAACATATTTTTCTAAATCTTTTCTTATGATAAATCTGAGGATGTTTTTGAATAACATAGTCATTCAACACCCATTCTTTAATGGAAATAAAACTTTGAAATAAATTAAATCTCCTTACTGCTGGAGGATGCTCAATCTTGATATCTTCTGAATATCCAATGACTGCCTTATGTTTTCTGGCACGCTCAAAAAATTCCTTTTCTTCAGACCAATAACTAAGAACAGGGTCAAAACCACCGCTTCGTATAAAAAAATCTTTCTTTATAATTAAATTTGTTGTTTTTGGCTCATCCGTGAATTGAAAGGAATGGATAAAGGGAGGCATACTTGCCAATTGACTCACAATAGAACCATGTAAAATCTCAACTTCCGGATGTTTTTCTAAAAATTGATATATTTCTTCAATCCAATTCCCTACAGGCAAACAATCATCATCTATAAATGCTATAATTTCTCCTGCTGCAATTTCAGCCCCCTTATTTCTTGCAATGCCGGGACCGCTATTTTCAATATTAATAGTATGGATTGGACGAGAGAAGCTCTTTAAAAAATCTGATGATAAAGTCTCGGTAAGATTATCTATAACTACCACCATCTCAAAATCTACGCTTGTCTTTTGTGCATCTAAAGATTTCAACAATATTTTTAATTTTTCTTCTCTATTATGTGTAGGAATAACTATACTAATTTTCATTACTAATCAATAAGTCCACATTCAGTAACTTATAACTCTCCTCCCACTAATGTTGTATTATTATAACAGTATTGACATGCATCAGGTAATGACATCGTGTTTTGTGTAAATATCCTTCGTAACTCTCTAAAATGCTCATTATTAAAAACATCTTTATCCCAGAATTTGCCGTTATTTGTAGTATTCAGCATTATTCGCTCACAGCCGCCAATATTACCATCACCATCAATACTCATACTCGTATAAAAATCACGACACAACCGGTTATTTAAATTGCCATCAAGCAAATTTGGCAAAGTAACCCTCATTTTCCCGGATTGTACTTTGAGATTTTTTAAATAATCAATAATTTCAGTACGATTATTCAAGGCAGCTTCTTCTTTTTTTAACCCGGGGACATCACTGGGTATAATGTTATTCAAGCTTATGCAATCAACTCCTAAATTTTCAGAAAATTGTATAATTTCTGGTATTTCTTTATAGTTATTATGTGTAATAATGAAAGAAAGCGATATGGTTAATTTTAGTTTTTTTATATTCCTTTCTTTTACAAGGGATTCAACATTATTGACTATTTTATCAAAAGTCAATTCCGATATTCCTGTAATTTTAGAATAATTTTTTCTATTATGGGCATTAACACTGATATTAATCTCATCAATAGGTGATGAAACAATCTTTTCTGCAAATTTATCTATTAATACACCGTTGGTAAAAAGGGAAATGCTCATTTTATGCCTATGACCATACTCCATCATCTTAAATAAATCTTTACACAAAAGAGGCTCTCCATTGCCAATAAAAGACAATAAGGTAGTATGAGGAAATTTTTTTATAATTTTCTTAAATGTCTCAAAATCCATTTCCTTTGAACCTTGATATTTGTATGGATTATTTTTTATTTTTTTAGAATGGGTCAAGCACATATCACAACTTAAATTGCAGTTAAAGGATGCAAAAATGCCTAACCGTATCGGTTTATAATTTACAGTTTCACTATCAAATTTAGACCGTTTATACAGCCAATAATTGACAATCTGACCTATGGAGCGTTTTCTTGTGATAAGTGCTAAAAATGCTTTATAGATAGCACTAATGGGTACACTATAATCAGGAGCTTCCTTTCCGACATAATACCTGCCTTTTTTGTATCCACATTCTTTTTTCTTGACATCCACCCATTGATTATAAGGAAGCCCTTTGATAGAGGATCTTTTTTTAATGGCAGGAAAGATTAATCTGAAAAAACTCAGCCATATCTTAACAAACAGGTATAATGGTTGAAGTCTTTTTTGTTTGGCGCATTGATATATAAAATTACTTATTAGCGTTATCACTAATAAAATAACATCAAACAATGCACCATATATATAGGTAATCAATAATGAATTTCTTGTAAAATAGAATTGTAGAAGCGGAGATATGTTTTCTTTATTTATTTCTCTACCTGAACCAAAATGCGTATATACAGAATCAGGCACATATATACATTTCCATCCATGAAGCCACATACGCCAGGACAAATCTACATCCTCATAATACATAAAATAATTTTCGTCAAATAATCCAACACCATCAAGGGCAGATTTTCGTATCAAACAGCCACCTCCGGAACACCATGATGTTTCAAAGGTATTTGCATCGTAATATTTATCAAGTTCTAATGGCACCTGTTTGGATTCACATATCCCGATTTTTTCATCATGTAACATCTTAATTGCTAAAACAGATAACCATTCTTTATAAGGGACAGTATCAGCGTTAAGAAGTGCAATAAAGGGTGCATTAGAATTTTTAATGCCTATATTGTTAGCCTTTGCAAATCCATAATTTTCATTATTCCTTATGATAGTATATGAAAATCTTTTCTCAAAATTCTCTATTATATTTAGCGATGCGTCCTGAGAGCTATTATCCACAAAGATTACCCTGTATTTATCGTTAGGATATGAAAGTGCGTTGAGTCCTTCTAACAATCCCTTGAGATATTGCTCGCTATTATAGATAACAATGATTATATCTACCTGAGGGAAATAAATTAATTTCTTTTCCAATTCCAATATAATCTTACGCTCCCTTTATTTTAACAAATTACGAATACGCATTTTGTTACGCCAGTAAAACATAGAATAATATGTATGTATGTATAACCATAAAAATAATCCCTCAGAATATTCTTTCTCCAATCGTCCCCCGCATATTGCCATAAAAAATAAATCCTCATCTCGCACCTCTTTATGTATATCAAAATACCCTCTCCCAGACTGGCCTATTATATCAAATAAAGAAAAATGCCTTTGGATAACATTTTGAAATTCTTCAAATGTCCATTCAAATTTATGAAAAACGTTCAAAGGGACCTCACTATTTTTTAAGGTTAACCGACTATTAGGAGTGGAAATGAGACTTATACCCTGTGATACCCTTTTTAATTCCAATAAAAAAGTATTATACTGCTCAATATGTTCGATAACCTCAAAGGCAGTAATAACCTCAAAAATATTTTCCTTAAATGGTAAATTTCGCGCATCAGCACATACAAAAAATAATTTTCTTTTCCCTCTTGTATGTTTGACTTGCTGATAACTAAAAAGCACCGTTTTAAAAGATATATCAATGCCAACGATACTTTTTGCGGATTTATCGAGTATTGCTGTCCCATACCCGCTTCCACATCCTACATCCAATACCGTCTTATCCTTCGTAAGATTTTTTGCAAAATAATATCTTTGAATATGCTGCAGTTCTGTATTTCTATCAGCCTTGCCAATAACTAACCGTTCTCCTGTAAAATCCAGAGCAACTATTTCTTCCATATTTTTTATAATCCTTTATTCAGATATTTTATAGTGCAAGCCTTTTGTCTTGACAATATTGGAAAATAAAAATTTCATATCATCGCCTTTTATTTTATACATAATCAAAAAATAAATGAAGCCCACTCCTATGATTGCCATAACAAGCGAAATAATGGTGTTAATATAAACTGCTATGAGAGAGCAGAAACATCCTATTAACAAAGAAACAAAAAAACTTGTGGCTATATTACTAAAAACATTAAATCGCAATACATCTCTAAAAATAATAAAAATCAAAATAGCTCCTAAGACATTCACCATAAAAAATGACAGAGGAATGCCGATAATACTGCCAATATAGATTGTGCATACTATTGATGAAATCCATAATATTCCCGTAGTAAAAATACTACAAAGGAAAATACGATTAGAATATCCCATTGCACTAAATGCCCTTATTGGCACTAACAATATAAAAATGGGAATTAATGAGCATATATATATAATAAATGCACCCAGTCCCGGCATCCATTTTTCTGTATAAATCAATTGTATTATATTTTTTGAGAAAGGGATACAAATTGCAATGAATGGAAAAATAATCATTCCTAAAAATAATATCGTCTTCTCAACCGATTTTTTAATATTCTCTTTGTTTTCCTGAATTCTTGAATAAAAAGGGAAGGTGGCGCGCGCAACAATTTCGAGTAATTGTTGAGGTTTTAAAGCAAGTCCGCTTGCCCATGTAATATACCCGACCGAAGCAGCACCTGCATATGCCCCTAAAAATAATGGTGTAACTGCTGCATTAATAACACTCAGAATATTGGTTCCAAGATAAGGAATACCAAAACCAAAAAGTCTCCTTGCACTTTCTTTATCAAATGCAAAACGAGGTTTCCACCTGATAAAATAGAATAATAATACACTGCCAGTTAAGCTTTTAATAATAAGTGCAAAGATAAAACTCCATACTTTATACCCCAATACAGCAAATACCACACATAATCCTTGAAAAAGTATTACCTCACACAATTCTATAAAGGCTATTTTATCAAACTCCAGATTACGCTCCAGCAAAGCCATCGGTATTGTTCTCAATGAGGTAAAAATAAGTGTAATGGATAAAACCTGCATCATCTTAATTTCATTCCATGTTAATGAGCTATAAATGATAGTAAGATTTTCAGCCAAAAAAAATGTTATAACTGTCAAAGCAACTGATAAAACAAACTGAATGGTAAATGTTGTCGCTATATCGTTATCTGTAAGTGATTCTTTTTTTTGCACCAGAGAAGCACCGAGACCACTATCACAAAATATTGCAAGAAAGGCGATAAAGAAATTTATTATTGCAAAAATCCCAAAATCTTCAGGCATTAAGAGGCGTGCAAGAATAATATTAACAATCAAACTTATACTTTGAATGGCAATTTGACGGACAAATAAAACCTTAACCCCTCTTATTACTTTTGCAACATTATCTTTATACTGTTCGTCGTTCATTATATTGCTCCAAAATAAAAACTGTATTATTATCCTAAGAGATAAATAATCAGGCGAGAAGCACAAGAAAGTTTTTGGCTACGAGTCTTGTATAGAGACAACAAATCCTGAAAATCTATATTTTCATGTTTTTCCCTTTTTTAAAACCATGCAAAGAAATGTATATTCCTGATTGTTCCATAAGACACACCGATCTCGACATTCTGGAATAAATGAATCTTTATATAGTGAAAAGCCATAGTCATATGATAATTTAATAAATTGCTCAATATCTTTTTTAGAGAAAATCTTCCATGGAAGATCAAAAGGCTTGTTATCATGATTGACTTTAATATCTTCCTCCCAATAATCAGTAGTTATAAATAACAGTCCCTCTTTCTTAAGAATACGATGCGATTCAGCAAGAAATTTTTCTAAATTAACTCCATGTTCCAAAACTGATATACATATTCCTACATCGAAAGCTTGATCAGAAAACCTTGTTTTTGTAATATCATATTTATAAAGATGAAAGGTGGCTTTTAATGAACGTCTCCTCCACATTCTAGTTGCCTGACTCAATCTGCTTCTTAAACTTATTGATAAATCTATTCCATATAAATTTTTAAATCCCATTGCATACAATAATTTGAGAGTCATTAATTTGCCACAACCTATGTCAATAAGATTTATTTCCCTTGGCATTGGTTCAAGGATAGTATATAGATGATACATATCCCAATTCTTCTCGGTTGAGTGCTTTTGTAAACCCTTTTTGTTAAGAAACTTGTTGGCTTCTCCGATTTCTAACCAATCTTTAAGAATTTTAATCATGCTTTATTGCTTTTAATCTGCCCTCCTTGGATGGTATGATACTATAACAATTTTTGAGACTGTAATCTTATTCCCTGCCACATCTGTTGTAGCGGCTGGTTTTTGTAACGACTTCACACTGATCGGGATAATCACCTCTCTGGTAGCGAAAAGCATAATAAAATTCTTTGCTACGAATTGTGGCAGAGACAATAAAACCTCCCTTATCCATTTAATACTGAATCAGACTGCCGTCCTTCTTTGCCTTCTTTAACGCATAATTAAAACTTATAAATCCCGCAGGCACAAGTATTAACGAGAAAATGACAAGGATACCGATTTGAGGAAGCATCATAGTCAGAGAATATCCCTTATAGACTGCTAATTGCATTGCCTGTATGGAATGGGTTACCGGCAGAAAGAGTGAAATATCCTTCAGCCATGACGGGAAGATGCTCACAGGGAAATATACCCCGCCCAGAAGACCCATTAGTGTTCCAGTAACCCAGCTTATGGGGTCTCCCCTTTTAAATACAATTATAAAAGCTGAGGATAACAGCCCTAAACTGCTGAATGTAATGATAGTCAAAATAAATATAATCATGGATGATAAAAAATTCATATTTGTTAAATCCACTCCAAACAAAATTATTCCAAATAGAATATAAAAAGCACCCTCAACAGTATTATAAACAAAACCCCATAAATTCATTGAAAGGAGCAGATGCCATATTTTTGTGGGGGTAACAAAGAGCGCCTCAAGTGTCCCCATTGACTGCTCACTGTTTATCTGCCCCATAATGCCTGAAAGGCTTGTCCCTATATAGTTTGAGAGGGTGAGTCCGAGCAGGACATAGGAGAAATAATCCCCTCCGTATGGAACAAGATGACTCACTATCCTCCCTTCAAAAAGTCTGCCTATAAAATAAAAGGTTAACAGCGTAGTTACTATTCCAAAAATCTCCATAAAAAAAGAAAATCTGTAGCTCGTCACAATCAGAAAATCTCTTTTTATGAATGCGAATGCCTTTCTGAAAAACATTTGTATATATCCTCTTCACTTAATTTTCCGCAGGCTATAATCTCCCCCTGAGACATCAGCGCCGCAGAGTCGCAAAAATCCTTGATTTCTTCCAGTCTGTGTGTGGTGAACAAAACTGTCTTCCCTGTTTTTTTTACAATCGTTTCTTTTATAAATTCCCTTAAGCTTTTTGCAGAGAATGGGTCTAAACTCTTTGTCGGCTCATCCATCAGGATGACATCAGGCTCATGCAATAGACAGCGGATGAGCCCGAACCTCTGCTTTATTCCTGCAGAATACTCATAAAACCTCTTATCAGGATTTTCTATTTCAAACAGGTTAAACAGATAATCCAGCCTTTCATTGATCTGATTTTTTTTAAGATTGTAAAGAGCGGCAAAAAACTCCAGATTCTGTCTGCCTGTTAGTCGCCAGTAGAAACTCCGCTCTTCGCCTGTAACAAGCCCGATACTTTTTTTTACATCATCTTCACAACGGACAATTTCATACCCTTTTACATAGGCTGTCCCGCTTGTGGGAAGAACTAATGTAGATAGTATTTTAAGAAGGGTTGTCTTGCCTGCCCCATTTGGGCCTAACAATGCGACAATCTCTCCATGCCTTATTTGAAGATTTACATTCTTAAGCGCCTTAGCACCTCCATGATGAAAATATTTTGTCAGGTCTATTGTTTCTACAGCGTATAATGGTTCCGGCATTGTTTTATTTTAGCATACTTTAACAGATAACCGAAAGATTCCTGCTGAACCCTAAAACAGAGATAGAATGATACATGAGTCAACAGCATTAGCCTCTCACTCATTCTCGTCTGGCATCCATGCCCGCCTCCGAGGGAAGCATCACGCATCACCTCCATGTGGTGCTATGTGGTGATTTAAATCCGTTCAAGTCTAACGATGTTGACTTTAAAACCATTTGTCGGGCTTTTCTATATCGAAATTTGGGCTGGAAATCAAGGTCGTATGATTTCAGGAAGGGAAAATACCGGTCACAGTCTTGATTTTTAATTGACACCACCTGTTCCTCGTTATATTATTTCCATAACAAGAGGACATATGGGAAGAATGTAATGAGATTATCACAGGATACCATAAAAACCATCAATACCCTTGCTCAAAAACACTTTGGCAATGATTGTGAAGTCTACATATTCGGCTCACGGGTGGATGATGCAAAAAGGGGTGGAGATATTGATATATATATTGAGTCTTCGTTAATAGAGGATATATTTGACGCAAAACTGGAATTCCTTACAGCCTTACACAAGGCAATAGGAGAACAAAAGATAGACCTTGTGGTTAAAAAAAGAGAAAGCAAGCAAATATATCCCATTTATGAATCAGCAAAAAATGCAGGTGTAAAAATATGAGCGAAATAATCAAAATCTTAGATGGAAGGATAAAGATTTGCGATAAGCATTTACAGCGGCTTGCTATAGCCATAAAATCTCTAAAAACTATAATACCGTTAAATAAAGAAGGCTATCGCATCTTAGGTGATAGAGAAATATCTCTTATTGACCAAATGTCTTATCGTTTTACAAAACTGCAAGATGCAGCCGGAAGGCTCTTAAGAACTGTTTTGCTTGTCCTTCAGGAAGATATTGAAAACAGTCCATTTATAGATGTGTTAAACAGGTCAGAAAAACTTAAGATAATTGAAAGTGCCGAGGAGTGGATTAAGATGAGGGAGCTGAGAAATATCCTTTCCCATGAGTATAGCGAAGAAGAGGAAGAGATAGCGAAAGGCATCAATCAACTGCACAAAATGTCCGAAAGGCTTTGTGTAATCTACTCAGGAATAAAAGGTTTCATAAAAAAACTGAAATAGATTTAGTGTATTCACTTAGATAACGATTAATATAACCCAAAAATAAAATAATTTTTTTGAAGTATTAATTCCTGAGGAAATGAAAGTCTAAGGATATATACACTTCTAACTTAAAACATAATATGAATAATTTGAATACCATTTATCAAAAAGACTCCAATATGGTTTATCGCAGGATTGCTGATGAATACATATTGGTGCCAATAAGACAGCAGGTGGCTGACCTGAATTGCATCTACACATTAAATGAAATTGGCGCTTTGATATGGGAACTTATAGATGGCAAGAGTAATATTGAGCAGATATTAAAAGGCATAACTGCAGTATATGATGTGGAAGAAGAAGCAGCCAAAGACGACCTTATTTCTTTTATAAGCCAGTTATTAAAAATAAAGGCAATTGATGTAGCAAATGGTCAATAACATCCTTTCATGCGGCAAAAAAGATTTTTCCTGCCTTGCTGAAACAATACTCAAACAGGGGAATAGCATAAGATTCAAAGCAAAAGGCTTGAGCATGCTGCCGTCTATAAGAAACGGCGACATAGTTGCAGTAAGTCCAATTACAGATGAGATAACCCATGGAGATATTATACTCTATCGTTCAAAAGAAAATACCCCTGTTGTTCACAGGGTTATTAAAAAAAGCGAGGGTGGAGGCATATTGACAAAAGGGGATTCATCTCTGAATTTTGACAGCCCTATTACCAATGAACAGGTTTTGGGCAAGGTGATAGAGGTTGAAAGAAGAGGCATAAATATCAGACATATTCTGGGTAAAATTCTGCGCAAGGTGCAGGGTCTTAGATTATACAGTAAGCTTGCAAAGGTTATCCTTAAGCCAAAAAATATAATAATTGAACAGTCAGCAGTCAATGATGAGGGGGGAATTGTTTTAAATTGGGCTATTCAAAAAGGTAAGAGGGTAATTGGATATGTTGATTTATCTCCCCTTCATGAGAAAGATAAAAATTCAGTATGGATTATGACAGGCTTAAAGGTTCATTATAAATACAGAAGATTGAATCTTGGGAAAAAACTGGTTAAAGAGGTGTTGCATTATTTGAATAAAATCGGTGCAGATGAAGTTAGATTATATGTTTCGCCTTCAAACATATCAGCTGTAATGCTGTATAAAAAACTTGGCTTTACAATTACCGATGATGCCACCAACAATCCCCCTTTTAAAAATTTTATTTACTTAAAGAAGAATGTTAAAGAGACTTCTTGTCATACCTCCCAAATATGGGATTGATTACCCGCCACAATATATTCTTAATGGAAAACCATAATGACACACTCTTGTGGTGGAGAAAGACGAATTACAGAACCTTGTATAACAATAGAGGTTATCTGTTTGAAAGCCTGTCTGCTAAACAGGCAGGCAAGAACAAATTAAAAGAGGCTGAAAACGAATATAAGAAGATGCTTGAATTAGACCCTCAAAATCCTGATTTTCTGATAAAACTTGGAAATATTCATAAAATCAGAAAGAGATGGGATGAGGCGCTTTTAAATTACAATAATGCACTAAAGCTGAATCCAAATAAAGAAGAGGCACTGCAAAATATCGGTTATATTCAGCTCGTAAATAAAAACATAGATAATGGAATAGAAAATCTAAAAAAGGCGCTCTCTTTAAAACCTGACAACCCAGTGACTCATTCATATCTTGGGCTTGCCTATATAAAAAAAGAGGATTATAATGAAGCAATGAGAGAAACAAGGCGGGCTATCAATTTGGGATTATTTGCCCATCCTCCATTAAGATGGAGGCTTGTTTTTATATACTTCAAGAAGGGATTATATGATAGAATGTTTGACGAATTGAAAGCGGCGTTTATCACATCTTATTTTGCCCTTTTCTGGAGAATTAAATGGCGGCTCAGCAGGTATTAACAAGAAATAATGAGGTTTTGTGGAAATTGATTGAGGATAAGGTTGTACTTCTGGATATGGATGAGGGAAGGGCAATTACACTAAACGAAGTCGGCTCTCACATATGGACATCACTTGAAAAAGAAAAGACAAATGATGAACTTGTTCAGGATGTAACTTCAGCCTTTGATATTGACGAAAAAACCGCAAGAAAAGACACCACCGCTTTTTTAGATGATATGCTAAAGAGAGATTTAATAAGGGTGATGTAGATAAAATATGGGCTCTTCAGGGAATTGTGTGGAGAGAAACAGATAATGCAGAATAAACCACAGAGGCACGGAGACACAGAGAAAATTATATTTTATAATGAAGAGCTGACAGATAAGATTATTGCTTCTGCCATTGAGGTTCATCGTCATCTTGGTCCAGGACTGCTTGAGTCTGCATATGAAGAATGTTTTTGTCATGAATTAAATATAGTATTAAAGGATGGAATTAAGAGACTTGTTTTATAGACTCTGTGCCTCAGTGTCTCTGTGGTTAATTTTCCACAGAAATCTCTGAAGAATCAAAATATGGACTGTCCAAAAATACCAGAACTTAGATACCTTAATTTTAGCAAACACCTGCACTTTAAAAAAGAGAGCGAGAGGCTTCCCCTTAACGGCTCTATAGAGGTTACAGACCACTGCAACTTAAACTGCAGCCACTGCTATATCAAGGATAACTCTAAAAAAAATGAATTAAGTTTTGACGAGTGCTGCCGCATAATAGATGAATTAACAGATGCCGGCTGTCTATGGCTTACATTTACAGGCGGCGAGCCGTTCACCCGCAAAGATTTTCTGGACATATATACCTATGCCAAGAAAAGGGGCTTAATTATTGTTCTCTTTACCAATGGCACTTTAATTACATCAGAAATAGCAGATAAACTTAAAGATTTTAAGCCGTTTTTTATTGAAATCAGTCTCTATGGCATGAGCCGTGAGACCTATAAAAATGTTACAGGCTCTGCTGATAATTATGACAGATGCATGGATGCAATCTCTCTTTTTCGTGACAGAAAAATCCAATTTATATTAAAAACTGTTCTTATAGAACAAAATAAGCATGAAATTTTTATGATGAAGAGTTTTGCAAAAAAACTTGGTGTAGATTTTAGGTTTGATATTTCAATCAACCCAAGGATTGATGGGGGTAAAAGTCCATGCTATACAAGAGTTGCGCCTGAAGAAGGCGTTAATATAGAAATGGCTGATGAAGAGGTAAGAAAAGAATGGAAAAAGGCTTTTTTAGAAGAGAATACAGAACAGGATTCAAACCCAAATCCGTTATTTTTCTGTAGTGCGGGTCAGAATTTATTTAATATAGATTCCTGCGGGAATCTTCAGATTTGCAATATGGTAAGACATATAAATTATAATTTAAGGAAAGTGCCTTTTAACAAAGGATGGGAACAATTCCCGGAGATATTATCCCGTAAAGCTAAACGAGAAAACAGATGTTCAACTTGCAATGTTAGACACTTCTGCAGCAGATGTCCCGGATGGTCAGTGATGGAGCATGGGGATGAAGAGGCTGTGGTAGAATATGCATGCGAGATTGCACATGAGAGGGCAAAGGCAATTTTGGGGAAAGATGCAGTGCGAAACCAATCCCTGATAGAAACATTCAGGGATAAAATGCAAAAAACAGAGTGAAACTCTCACAGATAAAATTACGATGATGGAGAAAAGATGCCCGTAATATCTATGTTTTATGGTATTATTGTTTTGATGTTCTTCTTCGATAATAAGAAGCATCACCGTCCCCATATCCATGCACAGTATGGTGAATACGAGGTAATCATTGCAATTGATGATGGAGAAGTTTTGGGAAGTTGGTTCAGGCATGGATTGAGATACACAGGGACGAGTTGGCGGCTGACTGGCGATTGGCTGTCGAAGGGCAGCAGCCGTTCAAGATTGAGCCATTAAAGTGAGGTGCGGTATGGTAAAAGTTATATCAGCAGAGCCGATAGAAAATTATAAGATTAGAATAGAATTGTCAAATGGTAAAAAAGGTGTATTTGATGTTTTGCCATATATAGACAAGGGTGTCTTTAACGAACTAAAAGAACAACAATATTTTTGTCGCGTCAAAGTTGCATATGGTGGGGTAATGTGGCCGCATGAACAGGACTTAAGCGCTGAAACAATTGAATATGAGCTGCAATCTGTGTAATCTTTCTTTAACAAAAGGAGGTGAAAAGGTATGGAAACAAACAAAAAGAAATCTTATAAAAAGCCTCAGCTTCAGGAGATAAAATTACTGCCTGAAGAAGCAGTGCTGACAAGTTGTAAGTGTGGGATCATCGCCGCCGGTAAGTGTAATAATGTTAGTGGTGGCACTAAAGCTACCAGTGGTACCATTGGCTCATAAAAAGATTATGTCAGAGGATTTGAGGCTAAAGATTGCGGATATTGTCTTTTCTATACTGCCGGCAGGCTTTGTAGTGCGAGGCTTTAGCCTCGCTATAAGCGAAACTAAAGTTTCGCACTACGCTAATTCAAAGGAGGTGAAAGATGCAAACTGCTTTAAAGAGAGAGGCAAAAAAGGCGATAGATGAACTATCAAATGAAAAAATAAAAGTTGCCATTGATTTTATAGACTACCTCAAAGAAAAGGAAGAAATGGAAGCAACCCTTGAAATCCTGTCCAGTAGAGAATTAATGGCACAAATAGAGGAAGCAGAAAAGGCTGTCAAAAATGGTAAACCTGACGAGTTTATTCCGTGGGAAAAAGTGAAACGCAATGTATAAAGTCTTCTCTCACAAAAAAGCAGTCAAATATTATGAAGGTCTTAATGATAAGACAGCAAAAAGAATAAATAAAGCCATTGAAGGAATAAGTGCAAATCCACTTGCAGGACTGCATATCAAAAGAGGGCGCAGTTGTCATAGAGCCAGATATTCGTGTGTATTTCCCAAACTCGGAATCTGTGAATAGGGCTTTACGTTGTTTAATTCCGCTGCTGCCAAAAAATCGCAGAGCAAAGACAAAGAAAGCCTAATGAGTCGCTGCGCCCGACCGCCAACAGCAAGTGATAGAGCTATACTAATTATCAGCGATAGTCGTGCAACCACTCAAGAGATGAATTTATCTTTAGAGGAAATCAAACAACAGATTACAGAACCTTGTTAAAGATATGTCAGAAGGGTTAAATCTAAAAATTGCGGATATTGTCTTTTCTATACTGCCGACAGAGAATATAAAGGGTTTTTCTCTGAATAAAAATTATACTCCATTTGCCGCAGATGGAGAGCCTGATGTTGTTCTGGAGACCATAAGAAATGGTAATCCCCTTTTAATTAAAGGGGGGTTATCAGGTAAAAAAACCTTGTTTAACACCACTATATGGAATTATGAGCAGGCAGATGGCAGGCATATCTTCAATTTTTCTTTATCTCCTAAGAATAACCGCCCTGAACGAATCCTTGCATTAGAACCTGATTATAAAAAAGGCAAAATCATTCTGACTAAAGTCAGGGGACTCAAAAATGGTATTTTACAAAGTCCGTTTTCATATCCCATTGACCAGCTTCTTATGATCAGCCTTCTTCCTCTGATGCAGGGGCTTTTGGTTCATTCATGCGGCTTTAAATATAAAAATAAAGGCTTTCTTTTTATCGGGCAGTCAGGCGCAGGCAAAAGCACCTTGTCCCAAATCGCAGAAAAGAACAAAGGGGTTCATGTATTAAATGACGACAGGATTGCTGTCAGAAAAAGACAAGGCAGTTTTTATGTTTACGGCACACCGTGGCATGGCACAGCAGAGATTGTCTCTCCGGAAAAGGCACCTCTGTCAGGACTTTTTTTTCTTAAAAAAGATGCAAAAAATAGTCTGAGAGAGCTGTCAGCCACTGATATTGTTTCAAGATTGTTCAAATTCTCATTCCTGCCTTTTTGGGACAGAGAAGGAATCGCCTCTGCCTTAAAGGTATGTGAAGACATAGCAACATCCATTCCTTGTTTTGAATTCAGTTTTACTCCGGATGACAGGGCATTTGAATTGATAAGAAAAGAGATAATTTCTTATACATAAACAAAAAACTTAATGAAACCACAGATGGACACAGATTAACACAGATAAAAACTTTTGGTTCATTCGTAAAAAAGTTGAAAACCGTAAAATAGCCACAGAGTCACAGAGACACAGAGATAAATTAAAATTAAGAAAAAAACTTTAAGAAAGAAAAATAAATAAATTTAATCTATTATAAGCCTGAAGTAAAACTCATTATTGCTTTATTCTTCTCTGTGCCTCTGTGACTCTGTGGCTAATCATGTTCTTGTTTTTTTGCCTGTGGTTAATTTTATATGGGAGGTTTGTTATTTAATTTTGGAGCGGAAAAAGTTGAATTCAAAAGAAGAATATTCTGAGTTCCGTGTTTTTTCGTGTGCATCCGTGGTAAAAAAATTAGCCCCCCTTGAATTGATAAGAAATGTTCTGTCCCCTTCAACCACAGATTTGAATGAATGGAAATTATATCTGTCAGACGATTCATTTTATCAGCTTATGGGGCGGGAAGGGTTGGTGGGGCTGGTGTATCACCGTTTTCATCAAGGAATGGATGAGAAAATACTCTCCCGGTGGCGGCAAGGTTATTTATCCACAGCCTCTTATAATATACTCCTGCTCCATGAGCTTATTGAGCTTTATAAAGTTTTTCAGAAGGAACAAATAGAACCAATCTTGCTGAAAGGCACTGCCTTGTTTTTCAGTATTTACCGGGAGAGTTTAGGTATACGGCCGGTCTGTGATGTGGATATGTATGTCCAGTCAGAACATTTGGAGCAGTTAAAATTATGTCTAAAAGATTTTCAATTTGTGCAATCCATTAACTATCCTACAACCTTTACAAAAAATCTGCCTTCTGGAAATCTGATTGTGGATATTCATACTGAACTGATAAATATTGACAGGGTTTCCTCAAGGAAGTATTTACCGATGCAAATTTCAGATATTTCCAAACAGAAAATTATTTTTGAAAATGCAGTTTTTTGGGTTCCACAGGATGAAGACCATTTTGTATATCTCGCTGTGCATCTGGTTCTTCATCATGGAATGGAACGCGCATTATGGCTTTGGGATTTAATACAAATTTCAAACTCAAAACATTTCAACTGGGATAAGGCATTGGAAAGGACAATGGAATGGCATGTAGAAAAAATTATGTATTTTACTTTGCTCAAACTTCAACTGGTCGCACCTGAAAATGTTCCTCATAATATCCTTAAACAACTCCAGCCTCAAAAATATGCATGGATGGAGAAAAAATGCTGGAACATGGCAGTATCCCATTCATACATACCAAATCTTCGGTATGCACTCACCTTTTTCCTTTTTGATAATTTGAAGTATAAATTATTTTATCTCAAGGAGCTTTTGTTTCCCGCATCAGGTGGATTAAGGGCATTTTTAAATTCCCGTCAGAATACCAGCCGAATGGGTATTGTTATTTCATATCTACAGTTGTGGTTTAAGATTATGGGTTGGAGTCTTAGATGGATTAGAGCGGTTCTGGTAAAGCAATGTTTTGATAAATAAGTACATTTTGATAAATAATAAATAAGTACTTGTATTTTAAATATTTTTTGTTACAATATTACAATAATGACCGTCTATTTAAGAAGATTCTCCATTTCTGTAATAATTTTAATTGCTGTAACTGCGTGTTCTTCTGCCACTTCTCCCTTAAAAACAACAGAAGAACAGCCTCCAACTCAAATTGCTTCCCCAAAAGAGGCAGAAAAAAAAGACATTATACTGCCCTCTGATGAACCTGAATCATTAGAACTCTCTGTTAAGGATTATACAATTGCAGAACCCGATGCCCTGTATATATCGGTCTGGAAGGAGCCTGAACTTAGTGCCAGTGTCAAGGTGAGACCTGATGGAAAGATATCTTTTCCTCTTATAGGAGATGTTTATGTAAGGGGCATGACTCCGGATGAATTAAAAAAGGAGTTAACAATGCGATTGGAAAAATATATTGTCCAACCTCTTGTTTATGTTAAGATTGAAACCATAGAGAGCCAGAGAGTCTATCTATTAGGCGCCTTTGAGAATCCAAAGGTGCTTCAGCTGACCCACAAGACAACTCTACTTGAGGCTATTACTCAGGCTGGAGGAATTGCTATAGATAAATACACCGGTGAAGAGATTGGCGATACTGAAAACGCCTACATATCGCGAAGCAATATAATTCTGGATATCAACTTTAGAAAACTTTTAAGAGAGAATGATATGATGCAAAATATTACTCTAAAGCCCGGTGATATAATCTATATGCCGCCGGCCATCTCTCCGGGCAGCGAGGTATATGTATTTGGTGAAGTAAATGCGCCGGGACGCATCTCTCTTAAAAAAGATGCACGCATCTCTGAGATTCTTGCAAGGGCCGGGGGTCTTCCAAAGGAAAATTATACTGTAGGCGATATCGCTGTAGTCAGGGGCAATATCAAAGACCCGCAGGTAATCAATATAGACTTTAAAAAGATAATATCCGGCGACCAGACGCATGATATTCAAATGAAACACCGTGATATAGTATATGTCTCCTCAACAACCATAAAAAAATGGAAGGATATGTCTGACAAGATTCTCTCCTTCGTAAGCACCGCCAATATGGCAGCTTCAAATATAATTTCATGGGATGAGGCTTCTGTAATATTAAGAGGACAAAAGAAAAGATGAACTATCTTGAATACTGGGGTTTGACAGATAGACCATTTGAAGGGAACAGAGACAGCAAGTTTTTTTATCGCAGCAAATGCCATGAAGAGGCACTTGAAAGGATGCTATATATTTGCAAAGACGGCAATATGAATTTCGGTTTATTAACCGGCGAAATAGGATGCGGTAAGACCATGATAAGAACAGTTCTTGAAAATGAGCTTGAGAAAGAGGGCTTTAAGACCGTCTGTATTGAAAACTCCAATCTCCCTTATATATATATATTAGCAGAGATTGTAAACCAGATAAAAAAAGAGAGGATTAAAAAATCACACATTAATAAATTTCATCTAATCACAGACCTGAAGGAACTTCTTGTCAAAGTGGTAATTGAAGGCGGAAGCCACCTTGTTATACTTATGGATGAGGCGCAGCAGCTTGAAAAAGACACCCTTGACAAAGTCAAAAATCTTACCAATATATCATCAGAATCTGAAAATTATATAACCATTATACTAATCGGACAGCCTGATTTAAAAACAATAATACTTTCCATGCCGCAGATATCCCAGAGAATCAGCCTCCGATACCATATCAAGGCGCTTGATTTAACAGAAGTAAACGATTATATAATTCACAGGTTAAAGATTGCCGGACATAAAACAGGCGATATTTTTACCAGTGATGCTGTAGAGCCTATTTATTTGTCCAGCGGCGGCATACCAAGGTCTATAAATAGAATTTGCAAATTGGCTATTGACTTTAGCTTTGCAAGACAGATTAAGACGATTGACAGCTCTATAATAGAGGCTATCATCAGGGATTTTAACATTCATGAGGCATCATCTATTACTCTGCAGAAGACTGAAAACAGCAAATCAACTCTATGATAAAAGAAGAAAATAATAATATCCATTTCTCACTCAAAGAAATGGAAAAAAGAAAAAAAGCTATTTCTGAGCATACCAATTCAACTGAAAATAAGGAAATGGAGAAAACAAAAAAAACCATTTCTGAGCACACCAATTCAGTTGGAAATTCCGAAAAGGTTAGTCAGGATATTACCCCGGTCCATTTTACATCCCCTAAGGATGAAGAGCCTGCTGATCTCAGATATTACTGGGCGGTCATTCGTCATAGAAAATGGGTAGTGCTTATAGTCTCTGTTCTTATTTTTTTGCCAACCCTGTACAAGGTACTGACAGAAAAAATTATTTTTGGCACCTCAACACAGATCCTCCTCAAAGAGGATGGAGGCAGGGGATTAGGTATGGCTATCCAGTTAGGGCTTACAGAAAGTCAGTCATCCCTTGATACGCTGTCAGCAATAAGCAAGACAACCCCATTCCTCGAAAAGGTAAGTCAAAAACTTAATCAGAAACTTAAAGTGAATATACCCCCTTCATATTTATCCGCCATAATAACGGTAACACCTAAACATGAGACGAATATATTAGAAGTTACTACAACTTTTGAAGATCCTAAGAATGTGATTGAAATTGCAAATACTTTTGCAACAGAATTTATAGAATATAATCTTGACTTGAGCCAGAAAGAAATCAATCAAGCCATTGAAACAACAGAATTGCAGATTAAGGAAAACAAAAAAGGGCTTGAAAAACTTGAAGATGAGGTTCAAAAATTTTTAAGAAAGGAAGGGGCTGCCTCTCCCAACCAAACAATTAATATGAAAATTGGACAGCTCGCAAATATTGAAAATACAAGCACAGGATACCAAATGCAGATAAAAGGTATTGAATCTGAGATAGTATCTATTAAAAACAAACTTGAGATAGAAAGTCCAACCCTTGTTATAGAAACACAGATAAATAAGCCGCTCCATGACCAACTCGTCCAGCTGGAAATGGAGCTTGCAACAACTAAGACACGAAGAACCTCCAACCATCCAGAAATAATTGCTATACAAAAAAATATAGATTCTATCAAAAACCTTATCCAACAAAGGCTTGAAGAAGGCGTAAAGGTTGATACCCTTGGCAGAAATCCTGTCAGGGATAATCTCCTTACAAGACTGGCATCTCTTGAGGCAGAAAAGGCATCTGTAGATGCAAAGTTTATTAGTTTGGAAAGGATATATGACGAATTAAAAAAAGAAATAGCCGTTCTTCCTGAAAGAGGGGTTGTTTTTGAAAGGCTGGAAAGAGAGAAAAGAGGTATAGAACAGATATATCTTAAACTGCAGACTCAATACCTTGAGCTCAGGTCTGCTAGAGATGGGAAAGGTTCTAATCTCTACCATATACAGCCTGCGATTGATACATATCCAATTGGCGGGAAGGTAAAACAGCTGTTAGCTCTTGGTATATTGGTTGGCATGATTGTAGGAATTGGGCTTGCCTTCTTTCTTGAATATCTGGACAATACCATAAGAACACCTATGGATGTAAAAACCCACCTCGGATTGAATATTCTGGGAATTATTCCAAAGTTTACTGAAGGTAATTTTTTTATAAAAATTGAAGAGCCAAATTCAATTATCTCTGAGGTTTTTCGCCTTTTGAGAAATAATCTGCGATATACCTCACTTTTTGGTGAGAATAAAATCATAATGGTTACGAGCTCACAAAAAATGGAAGGCAAAACCACCGTAACAAGAAATTTCGCTGTCTCAGCTGCTCTGCAGGGCAAATCAGTAATCCTCATTGATGCAGATATGAGGAAAATGACCTTGTCACGACTTTTTGGAATAAAGCGGAAAAATATAGATACAGACGAGGCGCCGCAGTTGAGTGCTGGTTTATCAGATTATCTTGTCGGAGAGGTGCAGTTGAATGATATAATCCAGAAAACAGAGATAAATGGCTTAAGAATAATCCCTGCAGGGACAAGGGTTCCAAACACAGCAGAATTACTTCAATCTTCACGGATGCGTGAACTTCTCGTCTTGCTGAAAAATGAGGCCGATAACATATATATAGACTCACCGCCTGTCCTTCCTATTGTTGATGCCACCATATTAGGAAGCGAAGTGGATGGCGTTGTCGTTGTTGTAGGAAGCCGTCTTGTCGCAATTGAATCTGCCAAAGATGCGGTAGAACGGCTAAGGCATACGCGCTCAAATATTCTTGGATGTATTGTCAACATGGTTAAAGAGCGGGAAGTTGGGTATTACCGCCATTATTATGGATATTATGAGTAAATAAAAACAGCTTATTTCTGTTTCAATTCCCTCCGCTCGTCCCTTTCCAGATAACCTACAACCTTATCCATGTAATTTTCATACTTGGATGACATTGTTGTATAATACCGTGCCACACCTTCCCTTACATTTTCTATATAAAATACAAGTAAGATACCTATGATAATTGAAATAACGATGAAAGAAATAGTCAAGATGCCACTCCTATGGCTTTTTATATTTTTTTTAATTTTATGACGAAGCTCCTTAAATAAGCCTTCCTTTTTCGGTGCCTCTCTACTTGCCTCTTCCTTCGCCTTTCTAAATCTGATATTCTCTTCGGCATCACGAAACCAACTTATGCTTTTTAAAAGTCTTTCAGGTGAAAATGGTTTTCTTAAAACAGCATACCCTCCTTCTTTAATAGCCTTTTCTATTTCTTCATCACTCGCCTCTCCAGTCATCATTACAATAAATAAATCCGGGTTTATAGCTTTCATTCTTTTGACTGCCTCTATTCCATTCATCTTTGGCATATTGATATCCATTAAAATAAGATTAAACTTTTGAGATTTGATTTTTTCTAATGCTATCTCACCATCAGATGCAATTGTGACATTATAATTTTTAAATGACAGAATATTTTTTATTGTAATTGCTAAACTTTCATTATCATCTACAACCAGGATATTCCCTTTGGAAAAAAATTTGATATCAGAATCTTTTTTAATTGGAATATCAACATCAAAATCAATATCCTTTTCCTCTGATTTAATCTCTGCATCGCTTTCAGATACGCCTAATGCCTCCTGAATTGATGCTTGTATATCTTTCATGGAAATCGGTTTCTCTAATAATTTAAAAATGTTCAGCTCATTGAGTTCTGCAAAGTTTACTTCACCTAATGAACCTGACAAGACAATAATTTTAATTTCCGGACTTATCTCCTTTATTCTTTTTAACAGCTCTACTCCATTAATATCAGGCATTCTTAAATCAGCAACAACAAGGTCAAACTGTTCTGACTGGAGATATCCAATACCATTCAATCCTTTCATGGCAGTCTTCACCTGATACCCCCATGAAGAGAGCATTTTAAAAAGTCCATCTATAATTGCCTTTTCGTCATCTATAACAAGTATCTTTTTCATAGAAAAAAATAAAGAAGGTCAGTATTGGTCTCGGTTTTTTTGTTGACACTTGCACCATTCACTGGCATTTTCAGGTTTTTGTTCCTTCCATCTCAGCAGGCAAAGCAATAATAACTGTTGTCCCTTCGTTTTCCCTGCTTATTATTTTCATATGCCCGCCGTGGTCTGAAATAATTTTAGAGCATATCGTAAGACCAAGCCCGGTTCCTGATTCTTTTGTTGTAAAATACGGCTCAAACACTTTATCCTGAATATTTGCGGGAATCCCAATACCTGTATCAGCAATCTCTATTAATACCATCTTATCTAATGAAACAGTTGTAATAGTCAAATTTCCACCCATTGGCATCGCCTCTATTGCATTTTTAATTATATTGATAAGGACCTGTTTTATCATTTCTGCATCTATTTTGACCAGAGGGATATCAGGCTGAAATTTAGTTTTAATTTTAATATTCATGGGGGATTTAGCATACATGTCAATTGTTTCCTGTAATACCCTTTCTATTCTGTCTGTTTTAAGATTAACATCCGGCATCTTTGCAAAGGAAGAAAACTTTGCCAGCAGATTCTGAAGCCGTTTGACCTCTTTGACAATAGAATTGCTGTTCTCTGCAACTATTTTCATAAAATCAGGAGAGTTTTTTATATCCGCATCAAGAAGAGATTCAGCAGCCCAAAGAATGGGTGTCAGCGGGTTTCTAATCTCATGGGCGAGGTGTCTTGCCATTCCATGCCACGCCGCAACCTTCTGGGTCTGAATCATGCGGGTATGGTCCTCAAGTATAATAATTGTAGAAAACTCCTTTTTATTTTCGCTGAACAGTTTTACACAGGCTGCCTTAATATATACACTCTCACCTTTAATATTAAGATTGAACTCATTTTCTATAAAAACCTCCTTAGAAATATTAAAATCAGTTAAGAGATTATAGATTGGTTTCAGGTCATTCTGCTGATTAAAAAGCTCATCAATTGTCATTGTATTTGTAACAGGTCTATCTATCCTTAATATTTTCACTGCCATTGGATTAATGAGTGGGATTACCTTATTGTTATTGCAGATGATAATGCCATTGGATATATTCTCAAGAATTGCCTGCAATCTATCCCTTTCGCTTTCTGTTATAATTGCCATATTTCTTATCTTGTTATAAAGCTGGGCATTATTTATGGCAATTGCGACAGGTCCGGAAAAAAATGATATCAGTGATAAATCTTCCTCCGTAAAATTATTTTCAATGGTTATCCTGCTTAGATTGAAGATTCCAACTACCTCTCCTTTGGCAATCAATGGAACTGAAAGTGCGGATTTAACTTCACCCCACTTCTCCATAGTTTTAAGTTGAGGGTGGTCCCTTAAATCCCCATTTAATAAGAAAGGCTTTCTTAATTCAATCACCTTTGCTGCAATTCCCTTTTCAACCTTAATATCATTAATAAGCTCTCTTTTATTCTCCATTCCAAATGATGCCTTTACAGATAGAGTTTGTTCTATTCTATTGAATAACATAATAGAACCCCTGTCTGCCTGAACAACAGTTCTGACTGATTGCAATACGAGTTTCAGCAGTTCTTCCAAAACAAGTGTTGATGAAAGGGCTTGGCTTATCTCAAAAAGGGTCAGCCATTCTTTTGGTGCAATTGTCTTATGTTCTGTCATAAATATTCTATCCATTAAGCGGAGATAGTATATCATTTTTTATTCAGCAATTCTATATTTTTTTGCCGCTTTATTTGCCGCTTTATTTATTTGCCTCTTTCCAAAAACCGCAGAGACACCATAGTTATTATAATAATTACAGCAACAATCGGGAGAATCAATAAGGAATACCTTCCAGGCATGACCATGAAGGTAAGAGATATGATGCTGAGCAGGAATGTAATAAGGTATATCAATATGACAACATGGGGATGAGATAATCCTGATTTTAGAAGAATATGATGTATATGGTTTTTATCTCCGATAAAAGGATTTTTTTTCTCTGAGACCCTTCTAAAAAAAGAGATGGATGTATCCAGAATCGGTATTCCAAGAGATATAATCGGCACCAGCAATGCCAGAGAAACGGTTGTCTTTCTGCTTATTAAAAGAGAGAGAGTTGCAACAGTAAATCCAAGAAAAAGGCTCCCTGTATTTCCCATAAATATTTTTGCTTTATAAAAATTGAATTTTAAAAATGCAAGCATTGAGAAAGCTAAAATCATAAAGAGAACTGCAACACCATCCTGCCCCTGATAGAAAGATGCAAGAGACAGAGAAAGTGAGGAAATCAGGATAACACCGGCAGCCAGTCCATCCAGACCATCTAATAAGTTTATGGCATTTGTTATTCCAACAAGCCACAGGATGGTTATTGGTACAGAAAATATACCAAGCGATATTTCTCCACCGAATGGACTTGTAAGCATTCTGACAGAAAGATCAAAAATATACATCAGAATAAGCGAAGAGATAATCTGAACAGAAAATTTAACAGGGGCTGATAGCCCGCGAATATCATCATATATTCCCACTCCAACAATTAATAACTGGGATACAACTAAGGCTGTCAGATTGTGGGATAGAATCTGACTTACAAAATCAGGATAAATAATAAAACCGCCGCCGATCATTATATAAAAGGTTGCAATAAAAGAGAGCCCCCCAAGGGTAGGAACAGGGTGTTTATGGAGTTTCCTTCCATCTGGCACATCATATAAAGAATACCTTTCTGCTATATGAATCATGATATAGGAAAAAATATATGTCAGTATAAATGCTGATATTGAAGCCGTAATAAGTATAGTTTTCATAATGATTCACATTATTTCTAAGAAATCATCTCATAATTTCTTCATACACCCTCATGTATCCTTCACCCATTTTGCTGACTGTAAATTCACCTTCAACCCTCCGCCTTCCATTTCCCCCCATTCTCCTTCGTTCGTCAGAATTAGACAGGAGTTTACGGATTGCCCCTGACAATGCCGCTGGATTTCGTGGTTCTACTGCAATGCCTGTCTCCCCATTCTTATTAACATACGAAACACCTGAAGAAAGGTTTGTGCTTATTACCGGTTTTTTGCATGCAAACGCCTCAAGCTGAACAATCCCAAAGGCTTCAGCTTTTTCCACAGAGGGCAGGATTAGAATATCAGAGGCATGATACAGAGAGATTAAATATTCGTCCAATACCTCTCCCAGAAATATACATCTATCAGATAAACCAAAGTGTGAGACCAGTTTTTTAAGCATTGTTTCCTCTGGGCCCGAACCAACAATCAGAAGCCTCGCATCTATCTCTCTCATAGCCTGTATCAGGTATTCGACCCCTTTATAATATACTAATCTTCCGACAAATAAAAGAATAGGTTCTTTATATTTCCTTTTTATCTCAGAGATTGCATGACCGATATATGGTGTAATTTCAAATCTATTCAAATCAATTCCATATGGAACAACTTTACACTTTTCGCCGAACATAGTTAGCAATGGTGAACTTTTGATGTGGTTTGGCGTAGCTACTATTATTTTATCAGCACTTCGCAAAAAACTTTTATGAATCGGTGAATAAAAAAATCCTGTTTTCCTCTGGCGGATAATATCACTGTGATAAGAAACTACTACTTTTTTCTTTTTCCCTAATATCAGGGATGATATTTCTGCTATGGGATTTGGAGAATGGATATGAATTATATCTGCATCAGAGGAATAGATATATTTCGGAAATGACGGGCACACAGGTGTAGACAAAAATATCCCGGCACAGGCAGCCCTTGTTATCCTTACACCATCAATATCTTCTATAACTGTATTAAAATGTGTATTTGAAACCAGAACCTTGAGTTCTACCTTTCCTCTTAAATAGGTGCAGAGATTATAAAGAAAAGTTTCTATCCCCCCTTTATATGGATGATAATATTTACCTACCTGGAGAACTTTTATAGCTGATTTCATCATATACTTTCTCAATTTTCTTAACCATTATTTTTACATCAAACAACCTCTCTACCCTCTCCTGCCCTGCCCTTCCCATTTTTTCGCCAGTTTCAGGATTAGATAAAATATATATAACTGCATCCGCAATGGCATTGCTGTCTGCCGGGCTGACAAGCAAACCTGTAACACCGTTAACTACAATCTCAGCCACTCCTCCCGCATTAGTTGCTATTACAGGCTTCCCCATCGCCATACCCTCAAGCAGGATGAGACCGAAAGGCTCTGGAGATGATGAAGTGTGAACAAGGATATCTGTTTTTTTCAATATATCCGGAATATCATTTCTCCAGCCTGTCATAATACAATAATCTGTCAATCCCATATCTATAATTAACTTTTTTACTTTCTGTTTTACTGCTGTCTCTCCAAAAATGGCATCGCCAACAATCAGAAATAGTGCATCTGGATAACGAGCTATAATCTTTGGAATCCCTTTAACAAAATATTCCTGCCCTTTCCAGTATGAAATCCTCCCTATAAGAGTAATAACTTTCTTGCTTTCAGGAATTCCCAATTCTTTACGAATATTCCCTTTTGCCTTTCCCCTGAAATTGTCAGCATCAATTCCATGGTGAATTGTAACAATCTTTTCAGGTGGAGCCCCTTCGCAGGCAAATTGTCTGCTGACAGCATCAGAAAAGGCAATAATCCTGCCAGCAAAGAATGAAAAGAATACGAGCAATTTTCTCAATAAAAATGGGAAATGCTCCTTTGAGATAAAGTCGTGAAGTGTCCACAAAACAGGAATACCTGTAAAAAAAGCCAATACTGTTCCAAATATATGCGACTTATTGCAGGATGTCTGAATTATATCAATTTTCATTCTCTTAATCATTAAGGCAGTTTGAAGTAATTGAGGGATGCTTTTAATTCCTGATATAATCAGCTTTATGGTGTTGAATTTTGACTGCTCTTTTCTCCACGCAGAAAAATCAATTGAAACATTTGTTATCTGATATCCCATTTCCAAGAGCTCATTAGACAATCTCCCTTCCTTTTGTAAAAGAAGGAATTGAGGAACGTATTTTTTTTTATCTAATTTCTCAAGAAACCTTAGCAGGAATATTTCAGCCCCCCCAATTTCTGAGGCAGAATCTATAATCAATATTTTTTTTCTGCTTATATTAAGATAATAATCTTCAGCTCTTTGGGCAATATAATCCCATCTATAATTTTCCTCAATAATTTTCCTGTATCTATCCCCTTCTGAAAGAATATTCTTATCTTCACCTGCTATAACACTAATAATCTTCTCTGCCATGTGTTCTATCTGGTTATCTCTAAATAGCAGTCTTTTATCAACTTTCTCAAGTATCTCAACAGTGCCGCCAACAGGTGTTCCAATGATAGGTGTTCCGCATGAGAGAGACTCAATAGTCATAATTCCAAACCCTTCCAATTCCCTTGAAGGAAGGATTGAGATGTCTGCAGACCTATAGTAATATGGCAAATCTTCTTCTGAAATATGTCCTATAAAATCAACTGAATCTGTAAGCTCTAATTCATCCCGTAATTTAATCAGGGCTGAAAGGGATGGTCCTGTCCCTCCAATAAGCAGCCTTACCCCCTTTATCTTTGCCGTAACAATTTTGAAAGCTCTAAGCAGCACATCAAGTCCCATACGTGGGTCCAATCTCCTGATTGTCAGGAGAATCTTACTGTCTTCAGAGATATTTAATCTCTTTCTTGCATCTATTTTATCGCCGGGAGAAAATAAACTTATATCCAACCCTGATGGAATAACAGAAATTTTTTCAGATGGTATTCCGTGAATCTCATTTAACTGTAATTTTGAAAATTCACTCAGGACAAGGATGCTGCGGCATCGGCTTATTACAAATTTCTCAAAAAATAGCATCATTTTTGTATAGAAACCTGATAATAACGACATCCTGCCCCTTGCCCTGTATTCCTCCCCCCATAGTCCATGAAATGTAAATACCTTTGGTATATTTCTTATAGATTTTAAATGAACAATGCTTAATGAAGGAAGTGTATGGTGAAAATTTATTAAAGAAGGTTTAACTTCTGTCAGAATTTTATTGAATATTTTCCTTGAATTAATTATCTGAGAAATGAGATTGAGTAGAGAAGAGGTTTTGCTATATCTATAACGGTGGATTGTTACACTATTAATTGTTTCAGTATCAGGCAATTCATCCTCTATCTTCGGAACTATTGCATGGATATTATGCCCTCTCTTGACCAATTCCTTTGAAAGCCCAGTAATATACCTGTAGCTCCCGCCTACCTTTTCAGGAAAATATCCATCAGAAACCATTAAGATATTCATCAAAACTTTCTTTTATCTTGCTTTGTGAGAGTCAGCTAAAACTTCTCTATACAGCATCATTGTCTCATCAGCCATTTTATCCCATAAAAATAATTCTGCTTTCAATCTTGCCTTATAGCCTATTTTTTCCCGCAAATCTTTATCCTTTATTAAGGGAATTAAACGATTGGCTATCTCTTCATGGTCAGAAGGGTTATCAATCAATATTCCTTCCTCACCTTCAACAATAAGCTCAGATACCCCTGCCTGCCTGCTCACAACCACAGGAAGACCCGATGCCATAGCCTCTGTAACAACCATCCCAAATGGCTCATAAATGGTAGGCAAAACAAATATATCTGCTGATGCATAAAATTTGTGAATATCACTACGATGTCCTGCAAATTTTATTAGATTATTAATCCCCAGACTTTCAGCCTCTCTTTGATAATATTTTCTATCGCCTTTACCTGCAATAATCAAAAATATATTTTCCTCTTTCAATAATTTAAGACTCTTTAAAAGAAAAGAAAGTCCTTTTCTTTCCATTGCTCCAGCGAAAAGAATAAGGCAGGAATCCAGTGGTATATTAAATTTTTTACGGATTTCTATGTTATAAATCATTCTATTGGATGGATTAAACAATTTAGTATCAACACCTATATAAATAACTTTTACAGACTTATTTATAACATCATAGAATTTACAAAGCTCATTTTTTATCTTTTCAGAATTAGCTATTATTTTTTTATATTTTCTGCTGCGATAAATATATTTTTCCATAGCAGTATCAATTCGTGCTGTAACATTACGATATATCCTTTTAATCAAGCTGCCTGAAGATGGAATTAGACTAATCACCTCATTCCATCCCATATGACAATAGTGTGCTGTAATAATATTAGCACCATAAAAATTCCCGCCATTCCCGTGTATAATATCAAATGAATGCCTTTTAACCAGCCATGATGCCAAAAGAAAAAAGATTATTGATTTTATAGGAAAGAGAATTTTAATAACAGGAATTCTATGAAAGATAATTTGCCCCTGAGGATTTACCCCTTCCATTGTTGATACAAAGACATGAATCTCGTGTTCTTTTGAAAATCTTTCAATCAATTCGGCAGAGTATCTTTCCATTCCGCCTGTTTTATTTATATCATGAATAACAAAGGCAATTTTCATGTTAATTTTTTCTGCAAACCAGCCAGCGATTGTGCTTTATCGGTCTATACTCTTTAAGCCACCAACGCCGCTGCACAATTGAAATCTTATACCCCATTTGCGATAGGAGTTTGATACAGTCAGTTTCAATTAGCTCATCGTGCGTTTCAATAACAAGGGTTGGACATGACTCAGCGAGTGTCCAAGAAAATCCGCGCAGTAGGCTCCATTCCGCACCCTCTACATCTATCTTAACGAATCCCGGATTTCCGTATGTTTTGGCATAGTCGTCCAATGTGCGTCCTACTCCATGTTTTGGACCTACTACGATATCTTCTACCACACGAACAGGCAGACCGCTGAGTTCTACTGCCCGCCGCAGCGATGCTGATGCTGATGCATCTGGCTCGAAGGCAACAACACGAGCCCCTCGTAGCGCCGCTATCATTGAATAGTAGCCATTGCCAGCCCCAACATCAAAGACAATGATCCCAGGACGAAGATAGTGCTGCATATGGCGCCAGAGTTCCCTTTCGTAAAGCCCTACATACTTTCCAAATTCGTGTTGGAGGTCGAGGTCAAGAATGCAGCCATGTGCGGGTCCGAGCGGTATTCGCCGGAGTTTACGACCTGCTGGAATAATGTGGTTTTTGATCCGCCGAATTAAGCTGTTCAATTGAATCGATAGGTTAGATAGGAAATTATTTTCACCGAATTGAACCCCTTTTTCATTAAATAAATCATACCTTTGAGAAAAATTAGTGTCAAGTTAAAATTTATGAAGTTTTTCGGTTGACACTTATTTTAAGTTAAGCCTACAATACTCTTTAAGAAAAATGATTTTCTATTATTATAACCTAAAAAAATGTATGAAACCACAGATAGACACAGATTTTCACAGATTAGCAAACGGAATAGAAAGAGAATGGGGCATCTACCAATGTGTGTCCTGCCACAACGATGGTCTTGAGCCGTTCAGCCACCAAGAAGTCCACTGCCCCAAATGCAAAACATCCTATTCTATACGCCATAACATCTTAGATACCCTGATTGCCCCTTCAATTGAAGTTGTTAAGGAGATACAGGGAACAGCCCGGGAACAGGGACTTTCTCTGGAACAATGGCAGGAAATGAAAATCCGTAAAATCGACAGGATTACGAGAATTGATGACTGCTTAAAACTCACAGAACATGACCCAATCCAATATTATCAACAGACTACGACCAACTTTCTGCAGGCATTTGAAGCCGTAAAACACCTTCTCCAGAACAAACCTAACGCTTTTGTCCTCGAAATCGGCGCCGGAGGAGACTACTATTTTTTAAAGCCCTTCATCAAATTCGGAGCCCGCTGTTTCTGCTCAAATATCGTTTTCTATTATGAAGAGCCAGATCCTTACTTCATGTGGCCTGAAAAAACTGTTGCAGATATGAACGACCTTCCTTATGCTGCGGGAAGCTTTGACATTGTTGTGATGTCTGCAACAAGTCATCACTCAACAAATCTCCAAGCTACAATTCAAGAATTGTCTCGGATCACGAAGAAAGGCGGCGCTGTTCTCATGATAAACGACCCCATAAAAGGTCTGATAAAAAGCATGGGCGGATGCACGGAACATGACCGTGACTCATTAATTCACGAAAATGAATTTACGCTTTCACATTATAGAAAGATGTTCAGAAAATATGGATTTAGAGACCAACACCTATTTTCAAAATTCCACGATCAGAAGCTTCAAGATATGAAAATCCATCCCAATACACGCTTCGCTTCTATAGCGAAGCTCGCATCCAGAGCATGGCAAAACGATATGTTTCGCAACATAGCGCTAAAATATTTGCTTCATCCATGCCAGTCCATATTCGGCCTTCCCCTCAATGTAGTGCTCTGGAAAGACTAAGGGCAAATATAAGGATTTCCTATTTTAGTCTCTATGCAGTTTTCATTTTTGTTCATTCATCTTTTCAATCTTTGGGAGTTTTAAAAGCAAACCGCCTAAAAACCAGAACAACGATTGATAAGGATTTGCCGTAATCGGTTGAGAGCCAAAAGACATAAAGAACAGACTCCCCATAAAGGCAAAAAGTGTAATCGCTATTACCTTAAGCTCCTTGTCCTTCATTGACTTCTGGATCTGAAACCCCTTTATAATAAAATATAGAAAAATAAAAGTGATAAGTGCAGTCCCTGGTATCCCTGTCTCTATCATCATTACTGCAAAATAATTATCAACCATACCAAACAATGGAGAGATTGTCCTGTCTTTTTCTATATCTTTCTTGAATTTTGAGGCTGCTGAACCAGTGCGGCTCATACCCGCTCCAAGAGGATAATTAAATGCAACATCTAACATCTTTTCCATCCCGCCTGCACGGGCAGTCTTATATGTCTTAACATTAAGGAGTGTAGCAAATCTTTCCATAATTAGTGTACGCTTCATGGCATAATCAAGGGTAACCTGAAAAGCAAAAAGCCCAATCACACTGATAATTATTATATTAAACACAGCTTTAGAAAGATAACTCCTCATCAAAATGAATGACATGATAAGAACAATCAGAAACGCAAGAAAAATTTGTCTTACCTGAGAAATAAAAAGTGTCATAGTTGCAAAGAATAAAAGAAGAAAGATAAATATCCTTTTAAAAACAGAGTTTTTTAAAAAAAGGGCAGATACTGCAAAGGGTGCAGCAATATGGGCAAAGATTGACCCTCCACCAGCCATAGTAGTAGTTGAAAAAGGACGGTATAGAAATCCATAAAACCGTTCAGTTTTCTGTACATAGGTTGAGCTTATCCATGTGAGTGATTTTGGCCCAAGTATGTATTCAACAATGGCAAAGGTGCATACCATAAAGCAAATCCCAAGAAATAAATTCCAATATTTTATAATCTGCTCTTTTGAATCAATAAAAAAATAGGCAAAGAAATAAAATGGTATCATTGTTATGTGAACTTTGAATGATGCAACGCTGGCATAAAGACTAATTGCATAAGGATTTACTATCTCAATTAATATCCAGAGAACAAAAAATATAATCGGCATGGTCAGTGGTGCCTTCCTAAACTTTGCTTCTCTGAATCCTATTACGACTGTGCTAAAAAACCAGTTAAGGCAGATAAGAAGCAGGAGAATATCCGCACCTATGTGAACAACAGGGTGATAGTTGGTGACCATCTTGAGAAGCCCCTCAATAGAGAGATAGCAGAAGAAAAGCTTAATTGACCTCTCCCAGTCCTTTGATAGAAAAACTAATGCTGCAAGAGATATTGGGATAAAGGCAAGATTTTTAATAGAGAGATTAAATAAAAAATTGCTGAAGAATATTCCGAATAGCAGAATTAGGATATAAAATGTAACATAGATAGCCGTCCTCCTCTGCAAAAGAGACGTCCACATGTATTTGCGTTCAACTTTCATACTCGCTCACGATTGATGCATAAAATATCTCGTTGATGTCTTCATTTCTTAAGTCATTTTATCCCATAGATAAACAGCAGTCAATTTATACCGCAGTCACAAATCCCGTTTTAGCGGGATTTTATCATTTTTCATATACCACCCCTTCCAGATGAAATATATGGCAGGATAAACCAGGAGTTCCATTATGCCAGAGGTAAGAACTCCTCCGACCATTGGGGCAGCAATCCGCTTCATTGTTTCAGAGCCTGTCCCATGTCCCCACATAATCGGAAGGAGACCTGCAATGATGGTAATGATAGTCATAAGTTTTGGGCGGACTCTTTTAACTGCACCATGATAAATCGCCTCTTTAAGGTCTTCTCTGGTATTCATCAGCCCTTTTTTCTTATAGTCTTCGTAGGAGAGGTCAAGGTAGAGGAGCATAACTACTCCTGTCTCTGCATCAAGTCCTGCAAGGGCAATAATGCCAACCCATACAGCGACACTCATATTATAACCAAGCAGATAAATATACCAGAGCGCTCCTACAAGGGAAAATGGGACGGCAAGGAGAACAATGAGGGTTTTTGAGACAGCCCCCGTATTTAAATAAATGAGTAAAAAAATAATCATGAGTGTCAGGGGGACAACTAACTTAAGCCTCTCCGCTGCCCTCACCATATATTCATACTGTCCGCTCCATACAATACTGTATCCGACAGGAATTTTTACCTTCTCTGCAACAGCCTTCTTTGCATTCTCAACATAAGTCCCTACATCTATATCCTTTATGTCAATGTATATCCATGCATTTAATCTTGCATCCTCACTTTTTAGAGAATCTGGTCCTGTGGTTATTTTAATGTCAGCAACCTGTGTGATAGGTATTTGCTCACCCCTCGGTGTTGCAATTAAAATCCTCTGAAGCTTTGTCATATTATCCCTAAACTCCCTGCTGTATCTCAAATTTACTGGATACCTTTCAAGACCCTCAACAGTTGTTGTTATATTCATGCCCCCAACAGCCGATAGAATTACATCCTGTATATCATCAACCGTGAGTCCATACCGTGCCGCCTCATCTCTTTTTATAGTGTAATCGAAATAATAACCCTGTCCTGTCCTCTCCGCATATACTGATAATGTCCCGTGTACATCCCTTATGACCGCTTCTATCTCTCTTCCTATATCCTCAAGTGTTTGTAAATTATCCCCCATCACCTTTATCCCTACAGGTGTCTTGATACCGGTTGACAGCATATCTATCCTTGTCTTTATAGGCATAGTCCATGCGTTGGTTAATCCGGGAAATTTTATAGCGGCATCCATTTCCTTCACCAGCTTATCAGGGGTCATGCCGGATCTCCATTCAGATTCAGGCTTGAGTGTAATCACTGTCTCCACCATCATTAAAGGTGCAGGGTCTGTGGCTGTTTCAGCCCTTCCTATTTTACCAAGGACATGATGAACCTCCGGAAATGTCTTTATAATCTTATCTGTCTGTTGAAGAATCTCCTTTGCCTTTGTTATGGATATACCGGGGAGTGCGGTTGGCATATAGAGTAAATCACCTTCGTAAAGCGGGGGCATAAACTCCGAGCCTAATTTCTTTAATGGTATGGTAATGGTGGCTATAATGATTATCGCTAAGATAACCGTGATATATTTGAATCTCACAGTAAGATGCAAAAAGGGTGAATAAAGAAACATGGATAATCTATTGATAGGATTTCTTGATTCAGGAGTTATCCTTCCTCTGATAAGATACCCCATGAGAACAGGGACAATCGTAATGGAAAGAATAGCCGCTGCTCCCATAGCATAAGTTTTGGTAAAGGCGAGGGGTTTAAAAAGCCTCCCCTCCTGTGCCTGCAATGTAAATATTGGGATAAAAGAGACTGTAATAACGAGAAGGGAGAAGAAGAGAGGCGGCCCAACCTCTTTTGCCGCCTCTGTTATAATCTGCCAGTGGTCCCTCTTCTCCTTTACCTCTGCATTATGTTCAATATGTTTATGGGCGTTTTCTATCATTATGATAGCCGCATCCACCATTGCACCGATGGCGATGGCAATACCGCTGAGAGACATGATATTGGCATTTATCCCTTGATACTTCATAATAATGAAAGAAATTAAAATGGCTGCAGGAAGGGTAAATATTGCAACGAAAGCAGAGCGGAAGTGTAAAAGGAAGACCATACAGACAAGAGAAACGACTACACTTTCTTCAAGGAGTTTTTCTTTAAGTGTAGAGATAGCCCTCTCTATAAGCCCTGAACGGTCATACACAGGGACAATCTCAACACCTTCAGGGAGTCCTTTTTTTAAATCTTCCAGCTTCTTTTTTACATTATTTATAACCTCAAGGGCATTTTGCCCGTATCTCATTACTATTATACCGCCTGCTACTTCACCTTCACCGTTTAATTCCATCAACCCCCTTCTAAGTTCAGGTCCGAGGTGAACATAGGATACATCCCTTAGCAGGATAGGCGTTCCATTCTTATCTACCCCAACAGGAATCTTCTTTATATCATCTACTGTCTTAATATAACCGAGCCCCCTAACCATATATTCTCTCTCAGCCATCTCTATTACACTTCCGCCTACATCCCTGTTACTCCTCTCAATAGCCATCTTTATCTTTTCCAGAGGAAGATTGTAGGCAATCAACTTATTAGGATCAACCTCTACCTGATACTGTTTAACATATCCGCCAATACTTGCCACCTCTGCTACTCCATCTATTGACTGGAGCTGATACCTGAGATACCAGTCCTGTATACTCCTTAATTTTGATAAATCATGCCTTCCTGTTCTATCAACTAATGCATATTCATACACCCATCCAACACCAGAAGCATCAGGACCTAATCTGGGGGTAACGCCTTTTGGCAAGCGAGCTGAGACATAGTTCAGATACTCAAGCACCCTGCTCCTTGCCCAATATACATCTGTCCCATCTTCAAATATGATATAGACAAAAGAATAGCCAAAGAAAGAGTAACCGCGGACAACCTTTGAATATGGCACTGCTAACATGGTTGTGGTTAAAGGATATGTAACCTGGTCCTCTACAACCTGTGGAGTTTGTTCAGGATATTCTGTAAAGACTATAACCTGAACATCTGAAAGGTCGGGGATTGCATCTACAGGGGTATTTCTTAAAGAATGTATGCCCCATCCGATGGCAACAGCCGTAAAGAGGATTACTATGAATTTATTTTTTATTGATAATTCAATTATTTTTTCAAGCATTTTACACAGAAGACAGAAGTCAGAAGTCAGAAGACAGACTTTTTGAAAATCCAACTAACATAGCTGCAATCTCATCAGCCTCTGCCGTTAATCTATTAAAATCATTCTTGCTGCAATAATCTAAGCGAACAGCAATCTCAAGAGAAGTCATTACCTCGTAAGTAGAACGAAGTGCTATCTCAAGGAATCGCTGAAATTCCTTCTCTGATTTATTACCACTCCCCTCAGCAATATTAAGAGATATTGATGTCACTGCCCGCCTTACTTGATTTGTTAAACCAAACAGTTAAATTTCTAAAATTATGTTTCTTCATTTGTCTGGCCTCTGTCTTCTGCTTTAATGTTTATGTTCCGTTGTTGGCATCTGACTTTCCTTATATTCAGGCATTTTTTGACCTTCTGTCTTCTGTCTTCTGTCTTCTGTTCTCTGTCCTCTGTCCTCTGTCTTCTGTCTCATCTTATCCACAGCCTCTCTGAGTTTGCTTTCCGAATCAATGAGGAACTGGGCAGATGTTACAACCTCTTCACCCTCTCTCACACCTTCCAGTATCTGTAAATGCCCGTCTCCTGTATCCACCCCTACCCTCACATCCCTCGGTTCAAATATTCCCCCAGATTTAGAAACTATAATAATATCCCTTACGCCTGAGCGAATTACTGCCTCTGCCGGGACAATTAAAGCGGTCTCTGCTATCTTTGATTCAAGTTTTACATTGGCATACATATCAGGTTTTAATTCCCAGTTTGGATTATCAAATTCCATCCTTACCTTTACAGTCCTTGTCTCTGCCTGCAAATATGGATATATATATGTAACGACACCTCTAAACATCTTTCCGGGTATAGAAGTAAGCGTCATTTCTGTCTCCTGCCCTATTTTTATCCAAGGAACTTCATATTCGTATATATCAGCATAGACCCAGATTTTTGATATATCTGTTATGACATATAGATGCATCTCAGGGGTAATGTACATCCCCTGCAGCAGATTTTTTTGAACCACAATTCCATGTGTGGGTGAATGTATATGCAAGGTCTTCTTGGGCTTCCTTGTTTCTTCAAGCTCTTTTATCTGATGTTCAGGGACATCAAAGAGCTGAAGTCTCTTTCTCGCTGATTCAAGGAGGAACTTGGCACCTGATGCAACCTCTTCTGTTTTGCTGTTCTTTAGTGATTTCTCATACTCTAATGCAAGGAGATACTCCTCCTGAGCAGTTACAAGCTCAGGGGCATAAACTTCTAACAGCACATCCCCCTTGTTGACTTCCTTGCCTGTGAAATCAATATATAGCTTCTCAACCCACCCCTGTATCTTTGTGTGTATATGTGTAACCTTTCTCTCATCGTAATCAATCCTTCCTGTAGTCCTTATAGACCTGCTAAGGGGTTTCTTGATAACCTTCTCAGTCCTGACATTTATACTCTTAACTGTTGCAGGATCAATCTTAACAATGCCGGCAGCAACCTCTTCCTCATCAGCATATACAGGAACCATGTCCATGTTCATTGGAGATTTACCCGGTTTATCAGATTTAAAACCAGGTATCATTGGATCCGTCCAGTAAAGTATCTTTCTCTCTTTCTTTTTTTCTGCCTGATTAGATGTATCCTGTGCAGTTACTTCTTTATGCTCAGAAGCAGGTTTACCCAAAATAATATCCTTAACATACGGGATTATCTCTTCACGATAAAAGAACCCGACACCTATAACTATCGCCAGAAGTATAAATCCTGAAAACCTGAACAACTCTCTTATTTGACTACGGTCTGACATTTAAACCCCCCAGTGATAATAGTAGGCAATAGGCAGTAAGCAGTAAACTACCTCTTGCTACTGCATACTGCATACTGCATACTGCTTACTGCCTACTTTTTCTTAAAAGAGCTTCTTCCCCACCACTGACTCAAGTTCTGCCAATTTCTTTTCATAGTCCGAGAGAACTTTCTCATATTGAATCTGATAATTAAAGAGCGTAATCTGGTTATCAAGGAGGTTGAATAAATCAACCTTATTCACCTGATATGCCAGCATGGCAGAATCTACAGTTTGAGACGCCTGCGGTATTATCCCGGTTGAAAATAACTCTATTAATTTTCTCCCCTTCTCCTCCTCTGCCATAATCTCTTTTATCTTTAGAAAAATCTCATTCTTTGCTGCATTATAGCGATGTGTTAGAGAATTTACATTATGTGATTCCTCGGCAACCTTTCTATCCTGTTTTGTCTTATACCAGAGTGGTATATTCATTGAAATCTTGCCTGATAGATAATTCATACTATCCCCCTCCTGCCCAACACTCAGTCCCACATCAAAATCAGGGTAATAGTCAAGTTTTGCAAGATTATATGCCGCCCTGTATCTCTCTATCATTCTTTTCAGCCCTTTTAAGAGCGGACGATTTTCTTCAGCGGCAGATTGTAATTCTTCAATGGTAAAGTTAAACGAAGTCATTTTTATATCCTTCGGTTTACCCAATGGTGATTGAGGGAGTCTATTCATAAGCACATTAATCCTTGCCTCTGCAGATTGCCGTTCCTTCTCCAGCCTTATAAGTTCATCAATGGTTCGGGAAAGTCCTACCTGTGCCTTAAGGACATCCTGCTGAAGCCCCTTCCCTACAGCATATTTAGCCTCTGCAACATTTACAAAATCTTTTAGTGTCATCTTATTTCTCTCAGTTATCTCTATGGACTTGTATACAAAATAAAGGTCATAATATGCCTCCTTCACCATCTGAATGAGTTTTATCTCTATATCTTTATATTCCTCTTCAGCCGCTTCCGCCTCTATTCGTGCCATCTCTGATTTTAAGGAGAGTTTTCCCGGATATGGGAGGCTCTGCATTACTGTTATCTCTTTCATCGGGGCACTTAGTGAGAGGGTATTCATAGGTACTTTTAAAAGACCTATCTCTACCTTTGGGTCTTCTAATGTCCTCATCTGGCTTGGAATCTCTTTAAAGGCATTTGCCTTATATCTTGCAGATGTAAGATCGGAATTATTCTTTAATGCCTCGTCAATAAGATTCTGAATATCTAATTGGGGCAATTCTTCAGCAGAGACAGTAAAGGTAGTAAGCAGCAGGCAGCAGGCAGTAAGCAGTCCTCTCCATACTCCATGTCTTTTACTGCATACTGCATACTGCATGCTGTTTACTGTATTTTTCATTTTCCCCCTAACATCTTTTCAAAAAACTCTATGCTATCCTTTGTTCCCCAATCTCTTGCACCAACTGCTCTATTTATTACATATCCATGCGGGTCTATGAGATATGTTGATGGAATACCCGTAACCCCATACGCTGCGGCTACCTCGCTATCACTGTCCAATAAAATAGTAAAGGTAAGTTTATTCTCGGTTACAAATCTCCTAACAGTATCAGCCCCCCCTTTGTCTATTGAAACTGCAAGCATTTCAAAATTCTTTTTATTCTTGAACTTCTGATATAGTTTTTCCATAGACGGCATCTCGTCTATACAGGGACCACACCATGTTGCCCAGAAATTCAAGAATACATACTTCCCCCTCAAATCTTTCAATGATTCCTTTTTATTGCCCAAAGTCTTAAGTGTAAAATCAGGTGCGAACAGTTTATCTTCTTTTTCTGCACTGCCTATACCTGCAAAGGCTGAAATTACCAAAATAATTAATACAACAGGGCCTGTAATAAATCTTAGGTTCATTCCTTCATCTCCTCTCTTTTCTCCTCCTTATTTATAGTGTCAATTGTGCTGAGATGACGCTATTTTTTTTATTTCATCTTCAGCTATATCTCCAACAATTATGCAATATACTCCGTCCTTTTTCCAGTGTGCATATTTATAATTTTCCAATCTGCCTATCTGTATAGTTTCCTTATCAGAAATTTCTCCTTTACCCTGAAAATAAGAGAGTATTCTTTTTCCATCGCTCATAACCATGTGTGCAACAGTAACACCTTTTATATTACATACATCTCCTTTTATAAATTTGAATCCTTTGGGGAAATAGGTAGGGATAAATGCCTTGATACCCATAGTGTTTTCTATCTTCTGATTGAGTTCATGTTCTGTCTTGCACAAATAGTCTCTATGCCCTTCTGTCATGCACTTTTGATGTTCAAGAACATACAATTTCACAGGTGAAGAAGTTGTATCTGTTCTGCTTATGAAGATTAACAGCAATATTGATGCGGCAAGTGCCATCCCTTTGTAAAGAAAACTATTCCTCCTCCTAAAAGATACTGCCCCCCTACCCTTCTCACCTGCCTCTTCATAGACCCTGCTCAGAATTCTCTCCTTTTCTCTATTGTCAGGGGATATCTTTGGCAAAAGCGATTTTAAGGTATGCTTTGTAGATTTTAAAGCTTGAATCTCATTCTGGCACAAATCACATGATGCAATATGCCTCTCCAGCTCATCTAATTCTGATGGAGCCAATTCATTATCTACATATGCAGAGAGTTTATCTGTAAAATGTGAATATTTATCCATTTTTTACCTGCCTATATTTGTTGCTTCTTACACTATATAACAAATGATTTTCTGAAAAAGTTCCATTAATTTTAGATTTAATTATAAAAATTAGCCACAGAGTTAATGGAGAAAACAGAAATACAGATAACAATAAAAAAATGGAGTAATTGAGCAATGAAAGAAAGAAATTGAAATTATCAAGAACGAGAATAATATTAACCCAGCACTTTCGCTCTGCTATGAAATTTTTCCCATGAGAAGAAAGTGCTGTCTGAAAGACAAATTACATAATTTGGGTTAAGATTATCTAAGTATCAATGGGACAATAGGGTAAATAGGCTCTTCCATCCATCCTGTCCATCTGCTATCTCTGCCCCAATCTGGTATCTGTTATCATGAAATTTTTTTATATGGACAACTTTAATGGAAAAGATATTACGGATATGAATATCAGAATCAAGAACTACCCTGCAGGTGTATATAGTGTCAATCTTAATATCAGACTCTATCTCACCCTTAAACCCTGTTTTACTAATGTCTTTTACTGCACACATTTTCCAGATTTTATCATCTACTTTAATCTCAATAGATTGAAGCTGATTTACTCCTCTGGCAATTTTCAGTGCCATCCTATATCTATTGCTTAACCTTTTTTCATCTATAGCAGACAGTCCATTATCCACCACCCTGTTAACCACCCTGTTTCGTCCGCTTTCTTTACCGCAATAAAGAAATTTATCAGCCATGGCTATTATCTCTGCTACAGTTTGTCCATCTTCAGGATAGCTGGCTACACCGGCTGTTATTGCTATTTTCTCCGATCTGTTGCCAACCTCTAAAATAACCTCTTTCTCCACCATAGTCCTGAGTTTTTGAGCACTCAGTGTAGCCCCATCTTTATCAGTTTCGGGCAGAAGTATTATAAATTCTTCACCTCCATATCGGCTGACAACATCACCCTGCCTTACATTAGCCTCTAAGAGAAATGCCACTTTCTTGAGTACCTCATCTCCCAATAAATGTCCATAGGTATCATTAAAATATTTAAAATGGTCAATATCTATCATAATTATTGAAAAAATACCTCCATATCGTTCTACTTTACTGTGCTCCCGATAAGCGCTCTCAATAAAATATTTTCTGGTATGCAGCCTTGTCAGATAATCAAACATGGATTCCTTCTGAACATCCTCATAAATCCTTGCTCTCCCAATGGCATTAGCTACATTCTCTGCTATAGCATTAAAGAAATACTTATCAGTTTCCCTGAAGGCATTGATCTCTTTTTTATGTATATTTAAAACACCTATTATTTTGTTATCACTTAACTTCAAAGGTACGGACATAAAGGAACCTATATCAGATACCTTCCCTTTATAATAGAGAAATCTATCATCCTTACTCACATCCTGTATTAGGACAGCTTCACCTTTTTGAGCCACGATACCTGAAATCCCTTCCCCAAGTTTAAATGTTACATCCTTTGCTGCCTCATAGGTAACATCATTTGCATTCCATATCTTAAGCTCATTGCATTTTTCATCTATCAGCATAAAACAGAAATCATCTATTTTTAAAGAATCTTTTAAAAAACTTATAGTTTTTCCAAAAAGGTCGCTTAACTGAAGGGAGAGATTGAAGTTTTTACTTAAAGTATAAAGTATATAGAGTTCAAAAAACCGTTCTTTTAATGCCTCACTTTCTTCCTGGGCAGAGACAAACAAATGATAATCATTCCCTGATTTTAAATTTTCTACATCCATAAGGCTTCTCCATAATTAACTGCCTCTTTTATATCACAATTAAATAAAAAATAAAAGGGGGAAATTATACAAACTTATAACATTATCGGTTAATATTAAAGTCTTCTTTAAGCTTGTTTAGATCAATATGTTCTCTGAATAACTTTAAATATCTGCCTATCTTCTTTTCATCCTCAAAATCAAGCGTAACAACAGCCTTATCCAATCTCTCAACCGTGGAATATGTATCAAGATTTACGACTATTATAGGAATCCCTTTTTCTTCTGCCTTTCCAATGACGACACTGTTCGGGTATCTGCCCCCTGTAAGGATTATCCCCTTTGTAGATGTCTCCATTGCAGCAATCTGTAAATCTGACCTGTCGGCACCTGTAATTACTATCTTGTTGTTTATCCTCCTGAAATAATTTATTG